>UMHZ01065133.1_pt1 | contig 87154 bp, 74 predicted proteins | sample 1965671 | NCBI WGS metagenome assembly UMHZ01 (sample SAMEA4836111, study PRJEB28245) | human gut metagenome | biome: gut microbiome; material: fecal sample | place: Denmark | collected 2008 | reverse complement strand
AACTTGCTATTTTTTGATTTTATTTCGAACTCACGTTATGTTAGTGATACAACCAAAAGACAGAACTACCAAAATGCTCTCAATCCTCTATGAAGGGTTGGAAGCACGGTTAATCGAATCAAATTGCTCCAACAAAGAGATGGGACATTTGCTTCACCACACGTCTCCAAGCGAGCGTATCATGCTGCTTGGTCATGGCTCAGACAAAGGCTTATACTTTCGCAAGAACGATGAAAAAGAAGGCTTTGATGGCATTATCATAGGTCATTCGCAAGCCTATTATCTTCGCAAGCATTGTGGAGGCATCATCGGTATATGGTGTCATGCTGTAGAGTTTGCCAAGAAAGAAGGGCTGCATGGCTTGTTCTCTGGCATGATAATATCAGAGATGAATGAAGCCGAAGAGTATGGCGTGGTTACTGACAAGGAGAGCATGGACAAGACAAACCGCATCATGTTTACCCAACTCAGAAGGCTTATGGACAACGGCACACCACTACATTAGATATCGGAACGCTTGAAGGCGTTGGACACCACTCAAAGTGATTTGTCACGGTTCAACTACGAGAGGTTTTACTATGTGTAACACAATTGAGGATTATGAATACAATAAACATTGTACTGGCTATATTAATCAGCTTACGAAAAAGGGCGCATGGCGTAACATTTTCGTCACGCACAATGCTTTTGGCATATTCAGCAAATACAGCCATATTTCCCGAAGGAGCGGCAAGCCTAAGGTAGCATATCCATCAAAGCATGTTGCAGAAAAGGCTGCGGAAGCAATGGGAAAGAAACACGGAGTACATTTTTCGGTTTATAAATGTGCATGGTGTGACGGATGGCATATAGGCAAAAACAGCGAGAACAAAATTCCTGCTTTGAAAGTAGAAGAATAATCACATAACAAGAATAATCATGAAACAGAAATATATCGTTTGCTTTGTTTGCACAGGCAATGCCTGCAGAAGTCCATTTGCTGAGTGTGTCCTCAGAACGATGTTTGAAGAAGAGGGAATGAACAATATCGAAGTGTTCTCTCGTGGCACACTGAAAACCTTCGTGATGAAAACATTATGCTTTATTTTAATACACCATTAAAACGATGCAAAAGTATTAAAACAACGTGATATAACATACCTCTCCCATACACTTCTACTCCACCAAAGAGATTCAGTAAAAAGAAAAAATGATCAGCCTTTGCTAACCATACAGGCTTATGTTTAAGCTTAATTGCGTAATATCGTCTGCATCAAAGACAATGTGGTTGTCCAGTATAGTACAGTTATAAAAAATAACATTTTTGAGTAGAAGCTATACTATCAGTATACGTTTCTATATAAAAGACGAAGTCATTACCCAAAAGAATGAAATCGCTACCCAAAAGGAGTCAATGAAGGATTTAAGCACTACCCAAAAGGATTTGGATGCTACCCAAAAGAAAGTGCTGAAATATTTCGATTTCTCATTGGAGGAAGCCAAGTCAAAGGGCATATCTGAAATGAACAAATTCTTTGAGATTTTCGAACAGTAATCCATAACAATAATTATATTTGTAGTATTAATCTTATAACACAACACTGTTTTTTTCAAAGCGTTAATACAATTTTTTCTACCACATATAAAAATGTATATATGAAAGGATACTTTTTAAAACTTATCAGGAAATCACAAGATAGAAAAATAAAGAATATAATCAAAAAGTGGCTTATCCAGATTGATCAGAAAGAGAAACTATCACAAAATATAGTTGCCTTAAACTTTAATTTATACGAAGGCCCCTATGCTTTGGATTTGATTGGCTCCAACACCTATGATGAGAATGACGAGGACTGGGCGTGTAATGAAGATTTTATACCGAGTTTACGTCGTTGTCCGTCTTTGGGAATTTCCGATGATAAGAGTTTTGAGGAAGTTTTGAAGATAGTAGAATCAATACTAAGAGATTTGATTCGTGAAATGCCGGACATCGAACTTTTCAAAGTCCAACATATAGCCGTAGGATTTGTCGATGGGAATTTAATTATCATCAAGTAATAAGATCATCGGGACAATGTTATGAAAATTTTCAACGGAGTTGTCTTACTTCGACCGAAGTAAGCACGTTGACCGACTCGAAGTAAGACAACTTCATTAAATAATTAGTGCAACTCTATATAATGCGAATACAAATCAATATATACGCTGCGTCTACTTAATGTAGTCATAATCGATTTGAATTATATAAAAACATCAGAATTATCTTAGGTAAACATGGTGATTTTCGTGGGAAACATAGAGCAAATATTTCTGTTCATTTGGCTCTATAATGCGGTCAAAACACGAACCGTACAAGCACAAAACAAGCTGTAACCACCGAAAAACCGGTAATTACAGCCTGATAATACTATAATATGATATTTCTAACTAAGGATTATCCCTCAATAGCAGCCTGCGCCGCAGCCAAACGTGCGATAGGCACGCGGAACGGAGAGCAGCTTACGTAGTTCAATCCTACACGGTGGCAGAATTTAACTGATGATGGTTCACCTCCGTGCTCACCACAGATACCGCACTTCAGTTCAGGACGTACTGAGCGACCTTTTTCTACAGCCATCTCAACCAACTGACCTACACCATTCTGGTCGAGTACCTGGAATGGGTCTACCTTCAAGATCTTCTTCTCCAGATATACCGGGAGGAATGAAGCGATATCGTCGCGAGAGTAACCGAATGTCATCTGAGTCAAGTCGTTTGTTCCGAATGAGAAGTATTCTGCACGCGATGCGATACGGTCGGCAGTAAGAGCTGCACGAGGTATTTCAATCATAGTACCTACCTTGAACGGAACTTCTACACCTTCTTCCTTAAACAACTGAGCTGCAGTATTACGGATAACCTTTTCCTGAGCTTCGAACTCATACAAAATACCTGTAAGCGGAACCATGATTTCAGGATGTGGGTCATAGCCTTCTTTCTTCAGTTCTACCGCAGCGCCCAAGATAGCGCGAGTCTGCATTTCTGTGATTTCAGGATATGTATTACCCAAACGGCAACCACGGTGACCGAGCATCGGGTTATGTTCGCACAAGCTTTCTACACGCTGACGAATATATTCTACTGTTACACCCATAGCCTGAGCCATTTCTTCTTGTCCTTTCAAATCGTGCGGAACGAATTCGTGCAAAGGTGGGTCAAGCAAACGAACGTTCACCGGACATCCGTCCATTGCCTTAAAGATACCAACGAAGTCGGCCTTCTGATATGGCAACAGTTTTGCGAGAGCTTTCTTACGTCCTTCTACTGTAGGAGCGAGAATCATTTCGCGCATTGCAACGATCTTCTGGTTATCGAAGAACATATGTTCTGTACGGCACAAACCGATACCAGTAGCGCCGAAGCTGCGAGCCACTTCCGCATCATGCGGAGTATCGGCGTTAGTACGTACTTTTAAGCGAGTGTATTTGTCGCACAATTCCATCAACTTAGCAAAGTCGCCCGACAATTCTGCAGCGCGTGTAGGAACTTCGCCCTGATAAACTTCACCAGTACTACCGTTCAATGAGATGAAATCGCCTTCTTTCAAAACAACTCCGTCAATTTCTACGGTACGTGCTTTATAATCTACATTAATAGCTCCGGCTCCAGACACACAGCATTTACCCATACCACGTGCTACTACCGCAGCGTGCGATGTCATACCACCACGAGCAGTCAAGATACCTTCGGCCACTGTCATACCTGCCAAGTCTTCAGGAGATGTTTCAACGCGAACCAATACTACACGGTGTCCGTCGGCACGCCACTGAGCTGCGTCTTCTGCGAAGAATACAATCTGTCCACAAGCGGCACCCGGAGAAGCTGGTAAACCACGAGTCAAGACTTTAGCGCGGCGCAACTCTTCCTTGTCGAATACAGGGTGCAACAATTCATCAAGCTTGTTAGGTTCGCAACGCAAAACTGCAGTCTTTTCGTCGATAAGGCCCTGTTCAAGCATTTCCATAGCGATGCGTACCATAGCAGCACCTGTACGTTTACCGTTTCTTGTCTGCAAGAACCACAATTTACCTTCCTGTACGGTAAATTCCATATCCTGCATATCGTGGTAGTGGTTTTCCAACATAGTCTGAAGAGCATCCAACTCCTTATATATTTCAGGCATTGCTTCTTCCATAGAAGGATATTTGCTGAAACGTTCTTCTTCAGAGATACCCTGCAATTCGGCCCAGCGTTGTGAACCAATCTTAGTAATTTGCTGTGGAGTACGGATACCTGCTACTACGTCTTCACCCTGAGCGTTGATCAAATATTCACCGTTGAACAAGTCTTCGCCTGTAGCAGCGTCGCGAGAGAAGCAAACACCTGTAGCAGAACTATCGCCCATGTTACCAAATACCATTGCCTGTACGTTAACGGCAGTACCCCATTCGGCAGGTATACCTTCCATCTTACGATACAAGATAGCGCGTTCGTTCATCCATGAATCGAATACAGCGCAGATGGCACCCCACAACTGTTCGTAAGCGCAGTTAGGGAAGTCTTTTCCTGTCTGAGCTTTTACGGCTGCTTTGAAACGAGTAACCAATACTTTCAGGTCTTCTACTTCCAACTCGTTATCCAAGCGAACGCCTTTATTCTTCTTTACGTCTTCTATGATTGCTTCAAAAGGATCGATGTCTTCTTTGTTGGCTGGCTTCATACCCAACACAACATCACCGTACATCTGAACGAAACGACGGTAAGAGTCCCATGCAAAACGTTCATTGCCTGTCTTACGTGCCAAGCCGGCTACAACTTCGTCGTTCAAGCCTAAGTTAAGAATAGTATCCATCATACCAGGCATTGACGCGCGAGCTCCAGAACGAACTGAAACCAACAATGGGTTCTCAACATCACCGAACTTTGACTTCATCAAAGCTTCAACACCTTTAATAGATTTCTCTACGTCTGCTTTTAATAAAGCTACTACTGCTTCTTTGCCCTTTTCAAAATATTCATTACAAACTTCTGTCGTAATAGTGAATCCCGGAGGTACAGGTACACCGATAAGGTTCATTTCTGCCAAGTTAGCGCCTTTACCGCCTAATAGGTTTCTCATGTCCGCTTTACCTTCGGCTTGTCCGTTGCCGAATGTATAAACTCTTTTTCTTTCCATTTGATATGATGAGTTTTTAAGGTTAAATTATGTCTTTCTTAGAATTAATTTATCACCAATCCCATGTTTTTCTATCGGTTTTTCGGTGGTGACGTGTGCAAAACTATATTAATTTATTGAATGTGCAAATGAAAAAAGGCATTTTTTGCAACATGGACATTACAAAATCAACTTCTGTGCAAATAATAGTATATTGTCGGATTTTATTCGTATTTTTGTCCCAAATTGGATTTATACAAAAAGCAACGTGGCAAGAAAGAAAAAAGAACTTCCTTTACTGGAAAAAGTAACCATAACAGACGTAGCGGCCGAAGGTAAAGCCTTAGCCAAAGTAAACGACTGGGTAGTTTTTGTGCCCTATGTAGTACCGGGCGATGTAGTTGACTTACAGGTTAAGCGTAGAAAAAATCATTACGCTGAAGCTGTAGCGGTAAAGTTTTACGAGAAATCGGCAATGCGTGCCGAGCCGTTCTGCCAACATTATGGCGTTTGCGGAGGTTGTAAATGGCAATGTCTGGCATACGAAGACCAGATTAAATATAAGCAGAAGCAAGTCTTCGACAATCTTACCCGAATCGGAAAAGTGGAACTGCCGCCTTTCAATCCTATCTTAGGATCAGAAAAAACCAAGTTCTATCGTAACAAACTCGAATTTACATTCTCTAATAAGCGTTGGCTTACCGAAGATGAGGTAAAGCAAGACGTGAAATATGATCAGATGAATGCCGTAGGATTCCATATCCCCGGAGCTTTCGATAAAGTATTGGCTATAGAAAAGTGCTGGCTGCAGGATGATATATCTAACCAGATACGTAATGCGATACGCGATTATGCGTACGAGCACGATTATAAGTTCTTCGATCTGCGCTCGCAGGAAGGATTGCTCCGTAACATGATGGTGCGTACTTCATCTACCGATGAACTGATGGTTCTGCTTCAGTGCAAGGTAATTAACGACGCAGATAAGGCACAGATGATGGAAATTCTGCAGTTTGTAGCCGACAAGTTCCCGCAGATTACTTCGCTGATGTATGTCATCAATAATAAATGTAACGATACCATAGGCGACTTGGACGTAGAGACTTTCAAAGGCAAAGATCATATCTTTGAAGAAATGGAAGGTCTGCGATTCAAAATCGGACCGAAGTCATTCTACCAGACAAACTCTGAGCAGGCGTATAATTTATATAAGGTGGCACGCAACTTTGCAGGACTTACCGGTAACGAGTTGGTTTACGACCTTTATACCGGAACAGGAACTATCGCTAACTTCGTATCTCGCCAGGCTCGTAAAGTGATTGGTATAGAATATGTGCCCGAAGCGATAGAGGATGCAAAAGTAAATTCTGAAATCAACGGCATAGACAACACCTTATTCTATGCGGGAGATATGAAGGATATACTTACACAAGATTTCATCAACGAACACGGACGTCCTGATGTAATCATCACTGACCCTCCTCGCGCCGGAATGCACAACGATGTTATCAACGTGATTTTGTTTGCGGAGCCTCAACGTATAGTATATGTAAGCTGTAACCCGGCTACTCAGGCCCGCGACTTGCAGTTGCTCGACAGCAAATATAAGGTAACAGCCGTACAACCGGTAGACATGTTCCCGCATACTCACCATGTAGAGAACGTGGTTTTGCTGGGAAAGAGAGCAGAGCCTAAAACCGAAACTTTATAAAAAGAAGAAAAAGTGGCAACAAGAGATAGACGACCGGCAGGAAACAGAGTTCCACGCCGAGCAAATAAATATATAGAATTCAATGTCAACGAGGACATGGAATTGATGGCATTCCTCATGAAAGAGATGAGTGGCATTAGCCGAACTAGAGTAAAGGCTCTGCTCACCAACCGTGTGGTACTGGTAGACAACAACATCCAGACGCAATACAACTTTCCGCTGAAGAAAGGAATGCGTGTGCAGATTAATAAGGAAAAGCAAAACCACGAGTTCCGCCATCCTATGCTGAAGATTCTGTACGAAGACGCTTATATTATAGTAGTCGAAAAGAAAGAAGGATTGCTGTCTGTAGCTACCGAAAAACAGAAAGAGCGCACAGCGCAGCATATTCTTAATGAATACGTAAAACGTCAGCACAGAAACAACAGAGTATTCGTGGTACACCGCTTGGATAGAGAGACTTCGGGCATCATGATGTATGCCAAAGACGAAAAGACACAATATACACTGCGCGATAATTGGCACGATATAGTATACGACCGCCGTTATGTAGCAATAGTAAACGGAGAGGTAGAAAGAGAGCAAGGCACTGTAAAATCTTGGCTCACCGACCGTAAGTTATACGTCAGCTCGTCTCCGGTAGATGATGGTGGCAAGCTGTCCATCACTCACTACCGCACCATCAAGCGTGCCAACGGATTCTCATTGGTAGAACTTCAGTTGGAAACCGGACGTAAAAATCAGATACGCGTACACATGGAATCATTGGGACACCCCATTCTGGGCGACGAACGCTACGGATGCGAAATAAATCCGCTTAACCGTCTTGCCCTGCATGCTTTCAAACTCTGCTTCTATCACCCAATAACAGGTGAAAGAATGGAATTTGAAACTCCCTACCCCAACCCATTCAAAAGCTTGATGCTAAAGAAGCAGGTATAAAATCCATATAAAAAACAAAGACAGCCGGATGTAGTGTGAATCACAACTTACATCCGGCTGTCTTGTTTTTGTCTTATTTCCTAAAGGAATCTACACCTTATTTATTAGCGTAGTCTGTCATAAGCCTTAACCAGCATTTCATCTTTCCCTATCGCACGGATAGCCAACCACTCCAATATAATAGAAATAGCGGGAACACAAATCAACCAGGCCGGAGTAAAGCTGCCGTATGATTTCAACACGCCCCATGCAAAGATACCCAATACGATATAATAAGCAACGAGGAGAATCATGCTGAACAAACAGATACGAATCTGAAGCATACGTCTTTTATACAAGAAAACAGTGCCCAAAGCAGCTACCGCCGTAACCAGCAATATAGCGTACAAAGCCCACGGAGTATAATCGCTTACACCTTCGGCCTGCTCAACTGCCAAATTACTCATGCTGATAACACTATCGTCAGTATAGAAATGACCGATATTAGAAGACATCATAATCACCATCAAGATGGCGACAACCAATAAATAAACGGTTTGAATACGTTGTATCATAGTAGAAAATCAAATATAAAAAAGACACAAAACCACCGCTTGCCATCTATAGATGAACCTCCGGTGCCTCTGTGCCTTCCGGTTAAAGTAAAATCAATTACTGCAATTTATCTTTTTCCTTAGCAGGGTTTCTGTAATATACCTTGCCTTCGATATACTCTTGAGTAGCAATCAGAGTCGGTTTCGGAAGCTTCTCATAGTAGCGAGAAATTTCGATCTGCTCTCTGTTTTCGAAAACCTCTTCCAAGTTATCGTTATACGAAGCAAATTCCTGCAATTTCTTCGAGAGATCGTTCTTCATTTCTACAGCAATCTGATTAGCACGTTTGCCGATAATTGCCACTGTCTCGTAGATGTTGCCGGTGTCCTCACACAGCTCCATCATATTACGGGTGACGGTAGTGGTAGGAGCGTTTGTTTTTTTGTAATCCATAATTTGTTATTTAATTATAAACTTGTTTTTTTATTCTTCGTCGTCTTTCACATACTTGCTTGCATCCTTAAAGATGTTCTCCACTTCTTTCAGATGCTTGCTTTCGGGGAATTCATTTTTAAAAGCATAGTACTCATCGATAGTCTCGCGCATACGGTCGCTTTTCTTTTCATCCACACTCTCCTTCGCCATATCATACTTGGCACGCAGTACCAACAGCGAAAGGTCTTCGCGCTTCTTAGAATAAGGATATTCTTTCAAAGCGTTTTCGGCAGTTACCACAGCGGCCAGATAGTTGTTACCTGTACTGCTGTAACTACTATTACCCGTATACGAGCCTAAGTCGTAATAAAGCTTAGCAGAAAGATATTCTTTCTCAACCAACTTGTCCTGAAGTTCGAATATCATATTCTGCGCTTCATCGCGTCGGTTGCTCTGCGGAAAATATTCCAAGAACATCTGCAGTTCCTGTATAGCCTTATAAGTGCTACTCTGATCAAGACGCGCCTCAGGAGTATCGAGATACAAAGACTCACCGCTATAATAACGGGCTAACTCTGTATACGTACCTCGCGGATAAGTGGTATAGTATGTATTGAAATAATGAGACGCTGTTACGTAATCGCCCTGATTATGATAAGCCATAGCAAGCATATAGGCCGATTCTTCCGCATTGGTAGAACCTTTCAATATAGGGAGCAACTCTTCTAATATTGTAGTCACTCTTGAGTATTGTCCTTTTGCGAAATAGCCTTTAGCAGCTTCGTATTTATATTCATAATCAGTACTTTTCAGCACCTTATTATACTCTCCACAAGATGACAATAATCCTGCGGAAAGGAGAGCCATTGCAATATACTTTTTCATTTTAAAACATATAGTTGTGCAAAAGTACTGATTTTATGTAAACTGTGCAATATCCCGCATCGTTTTTTAACCTTAAAAAGCAGTGATGAATACTAATAGATATGGATGAATTCCTCTCGCAAGAGGAATCCGTTCCTTTCGAAGAAGGAATTCATTCCTTTCGCAAAAGGGATTTACCAGTATTGCGGTTTAACGTTTTCGGTAGACTACTTTTAGTCTTATTTTTAAGAGTGGTTACCCTCGTTAGTACTTAATTATAATATAGGTTTATACGTTGTATGGATAAAAACATTAGCTTTGCAGTGTGAAAATTGAGGCAAGAACAACTATCTCATAGCTGCAATTATGAATAAATCAAAGAACTATTTTCTTGAGTGGCTAATATACTCGCTGATTTCTTTTTTTCTATACGACATAATCTGGATATTGGTTGACCTACCCGATTTCAAGCAGTCGATAAGCGACCAGTACACAGAGCTGCTGGTCGATTTTGTATTGTGTGGAATATTCTCGCTAACGAGCGGATATTTAAACAGATGGCTGTTCAGGCAGCGATTGTTCAAGCGTGAATGGCAGGGACATAAAGTATTCGTGTTAAACGGACTAGTTGTATTAGGTTTCAACCTACTTATTGCTGGAGGGTGCGAACTACTTCTGAGCCTTGTAACACCCACTTTCATAATGGACGATATATGGGGAACGTCGTTCTTGTTTGGACTGATTGCAAGCTTAGTCGCACTCATCCACCTTTCTATGCACTTCTCTGATATGATTATTAGGAAGGGAAAGGAAAACCTTGCTCTACAAAAACGATACTTGATGCTGCAACTAAACCCACATTTCGTGTTCAACAGCCTCAGCTCGCTGGCCGGCATGATAGAAGAAGACCCGAAGATGGCGGAGGACTACGTTGTGAAGCTATCGCACATCTACCGCTACATTCTTCAGCATATAGACAAAGACTATATAACCATTTCTGATGGAACCGACTTTATGAAGTCTTACATCAGCCTGCTTAACATGCGATACGACAACGGAATTATCTTGCGCACCGACGGCTTACACGGTAACCGTGACGAATGCGTATTGTCGCTTAGTCTGCAACTGATTATCGAGAATGCCATAAAGCACAACTGCCCTCATAACGACGACATGCTTCAGATTGATATAAGCCGACATGAAAACATGCTCATAATAAAGAACAACCGCATATACACCCACAGCAACAACGACCAGAGCGTAGAGTCATACGGTATTGGGATTAGCAACCTGAAGCAACGCTACAGATTGGAAGGCGAAGAGGAGCCGAAGTTCATCGCCAGCAGAGATTTCTTTGAGGTGCAACTGCCTATTATAAAACGGGAACAGTAGAAAAAAGATGAAAAAGGTATTGATAATAGAAGACGATAATTTCAGCGCAAGACGTTTGAAAAGGTTAATAATGGACATTGACGACACGGTAGACGTACATGGTCCGCTAAAAAGCATCATGGAGGTAACGGAGGAATTGACATTCCACAATGATTACGACCTTATCTTCTCCGACATTCGCCTTGCCGACGGTGATGTGTTTGAAGCTTTCAGCAGGGTAATGCCGCAATCATTCGTCATCTTTACCACTGCATACGACGAATATGCAATGGAGGCCATAAAGAACAACGGGCTTGACTACCTTCTTAAGCCGATTGATGCCGACGAGCTGCGTGCTGCCATAGAAAAGCTACGGTTGAATCGCGAAAGGCAACAGCCTACCGTTGCAAACAAGCTTAACAGTGCGTTTAACGATACACACCAATACCATGAGCGTTTTCTGATTCCCAAAGGTGATGAGCTATGTATAATTTACGCTGACAACATAAGCTATATCAACATGAAAGACAATCGTATTATAGCACTTACTGATGACGGCACATCATATCCATTACCAATGACCATGAACGAACTAGAACAAGCTTTAAATCCTACAAAGTTCTTCCGTATCAATCGTCAATACATCGCTAATATAAAAAGTATCAAGAAAATAAGCCTTTTCTTCAGTTCCAAACTTAAAGTCAAATTAAAAGGATGCGACGATGATAATATCGTAATAAGCAAAGAGAAAGCGGCATTGTTTAAGAAATGGATAGAGAAATAAACAATAAAATCGGGTGTTTCTAAAGCATCAATATGCATTAGGAACACCCGATTTTATTGTTAAATCCGCTTAGAACGACCAGCCGAAACCGACGTATGGATAGAAGGCAGACTTGTTGAGTCCGTTCTTGTCACCGAAATTGAATGAAGGCGATATTCCTGCACGAAACATGAATCCGCTGGGGCGCTGATAGCGGTAGCCGATGTCGCCAAAGAGAAAATATCCGAACTGGGTATTTGATGAAGTATAATAATCAATACCCCATGTCGTTTCATCTTTTTTATTACCATCAGGGTACCATCCGGTATCTTTAACGTATCCTATCGTCTCCTTTTCCCTGTATACACCCAGACTCGCACCGAAGCCCAGTTCAAGTTTACTATTCTTCTTTCCAAGCAGATAGTTCAGTTCCAACGGAACACCAACGCCATTGATACACTGATCGAACAACCCGGAGTTATTTCCATAACCGTAACCTATACCAACACGATATCCAAATCCAGAATTACCATTGAAGCGACTGTCGTAGTTTATGCCTACTGTGCTTTGGGCTCCAAGGACTTCGATTGAAAGGTTACGCGTCTTCTGAGCAAACATACTGGTTGCAGCAAAAAGCATTGTTGTAAAAACGATTTTCCTCATTTGTTTCGTATTTTATGAATGATTATTTTCAAGGACATTTGTCCAAGTAGCATCTTTATTTCAATACAAAAGTATGTCTGTTTTCATTCGTAACCAATGGCTTCTAATGCGAAACGGAAAATATAGAGCACAAATCGCCAAGATAGCTGGTTAAAGAGATTTTTGGCCGTTCTTCTTATCGCAGATCTCTTGATGTCTTTCATGTATACTTGATGGCATGAATAGTTTTTTTAACGCTCCACTGCAAGATTACATAAAAGACTTACTTACGGTAGCATTTTTATCTTAACTTTGTATTTCCGATTTAATGTACTCATTATGAATTTTGAACTTGTTTCAGACTACAAGCCTACGGGCGACCAGCCGGAAGCCATAGCGCAACTGACTGAAGGGATAAAAGAAGGACTGCCGGCACAGACATTACTTGGCGTAACCGGTTCGGGTAAGACGTTCACCATAGCTAACGTCATAAATAACATCAATAAGCCGACTCTTATACTGAGCCATAATAAAACGCTTGCGGCACAGCTATACAGCGAGTTTAAAGGATTTTTTCCAAATAACGCCGTAGAATATTACGTGTCGTATTATGACTATTATCAACCTGAGGCGTATCTGCCCTCTACCGACACCTATATAGAAAAAGACCTCGCCATAAACGAGGAAATAGACAAACTCCGACTGGCGGCTACATCGGCATTGCTGTCAGGACGAAAAGATGTGGTGGTAGTATCGTCTGTATCGTGCATCTATGGTATGGGAAACCCGTCGGATTTCTACAATAACGTAATCGAGATAAAAAAGGGTAAATTACTAGACCGCAACGTTTTCCTTCGCCGACTGGTAGATAGTCTATACGTAAGAAACGATATCGAGCTGAACCGTGGCAACTTCCGCGTAAAAGGCGATACAGTAGATATATATCTGGCGTATACAGACAATCTGCTGAGGGTAATGTTTTGGGACGACGAAATAGATGCCATAGAAGAGATAGACCCTATCAACGGAAACCGCATGGGCAGTTTCGACGAATATAAAATATATCCCGCCAACTTGTTTATGACTACAAAGGAAAGCACAATGCGTGCTATCCATCAGATAGAAGACGATCTCACCAAACAGGTGACGTGGTTTGAAGAGCAAGGCAAGCCATACGAAGCCAAAAGACTATACGAGCGCGTTACTTACGACATGGAGATGATACGTGAGTTAGGGCATTGCTCGGGCATAGAGAACTACTCGCGCTATTTCGACGGAAGAGCCGCAGGCACACGTCCTTATTGCCTACTCGACTTTTTCCCAGATGATTTCTTGATAGTGATAGACGAGAGTCACGTAAGTGTACCGCAGATACGGGCGATGTACGGAGGCGACAAGGCGAGAAAAGAAAACTTGGTGCAATATGGATTCCGACTTCCGGCGGCTATGGACAACCGTCCGCTGAAATTCGAGGAATTTCAAGAACTTGCCAAACAGGTTATTTATGTAAGCGCCACTCCTGCGGAATATGAATTGCAGCAGAGCGAAGGCGTGATAGTAGAACAGGTGATACGTCCTACCGGACTGCTCGACCCTATCATAGAAGTACGCCCAAGCCTGAATCAGGTGGACGACTTAATGGAGGAGATACATCAACGCATAGAAAAGCAAGAACGAGTATTGGTAACAACCCTCACAAAGCGAATGGCGGAGGAGTTAACCGACTATCTGCTGCGTAATAATATAAGTTGCGCATATATACACAGTGATGTAGATACCCTGGAGCGAGTAAAAATCATGGACGAACTACGCCAAGGCACATACGATGTGCTGGTAGGTGTAAACTTGTTGCGCGAGGGACTCGACTTGCCGGAAGTATCGCTTGTGGCCATATTGGATGCCGACAAAGAAGGATTCTTACGCTCACATCGTTCACTGACTCAGACAGCAGGCCGCGCTGCACGAAACGTAAACGGTAAAGTCATAATGTATGCCGATAAGATTACAGACAGCATGAGGCAGACTATTACCGAAACCAACCGTCGCCGCGAAAAGCAGTTGGCTTATAATGAAGCGCATGGCATTACGCCTCAGCAAATCAAGAAAGCACGAAACAATATCCTTGCCGGAAATACTAATAATACGGATATGCCGAAACAGCCTAAGGGATATTCCGACATACCTACGCAACCAGAAATGCTGGCAGCCGACCCAGTTATACAATACATGTCGAAAGAGCAGTTGCAGAAGAGCATGGAGCGTACACGTAAACTCATGCAAGAAGCCGCCAAGAAACTCGATTTCATAGAGGCAGCACAATATCGCGACGAATTGCTCAGGCTGGAGGATTTACTGAAAACAAAATAAAAAAAACACTACTCTACAGAAACGAAAAGGGAAAAAAGGAAAAGGTTCACAATCAAACATAAAAACTTTTTCACTACTTTTGCGACATATAACACAAGAAGAGAAATTAATCTAATTACAAACCAAAACCTAAAAACAACAAAAGGCATTATGAGAAACTTCAAAAAAACGCTTTTAGGTGCTGTAGCCGTATGCGCGCTTCTGTGCGCTCCGCTGAGCATGACAGCACAATCTCTTTCTCCATCTACTAAGTGGCATTGGGATAAAGGTACAATCGTAGTAGAGACTCCAGAACGCCCTGCAGGACAGGAAAGCGCTTTGGGAATGACTCTCCCCAAAATGAACGTAGTACGCGTAGGATTCGTTGGTCTGGGTATGCGCGGACCGGGTGCTGTAGAACGTTTCACACATATCCCAGGTGTTAAAATCGCAGCTCTTTGCGACTATGAAGCAGATAGAGCTGAAAGATGCCAAGGATACTTGCGCAAAGCAAGCCTTCCGAAAGCTGACATCTATTCTGGCGAAGAAGGATACAAGGCATTGTGCGAAAGAAATGATATAGACCTTGTATATATAGCTACCGACTGGCTTCACCACTTCCCCGTTGCTAAATATGCTATGGAGCACGGCAAGAACGTAGCTATCGAAGTTCCGTCTGTAATGAACTTGGAACAGTGCTGGGAACTTATCAACCTGAGCGAAACAAAACGCTTGCACTGTATGATTCTTGAAAACTGCTGCTATGACTGGTTTGAAATGAACACTTTGAACATGGCACAGCACGGCGTATTCGGTGAAGTTATCCGCGCACAAGGTGCTTACATCCATAACTTGGATCAGTTCTGGAATGCATACTGGAAAGGCGAAGGCAAGAGCAACAAACTTGGCTGGCGCTTGGAATATAACATGAAGAACCGTGGCGATGTATACGCTACTCACGGACTTGGCCCTGTGGCACAGGCTCTCGACATTCACCGTGGCGACCGCATGAAGACTTTGATAGCTATGGATACCAAGTCGTTCAACGGTAAGGCTGAAGTAGAAAAAGTAACAGGCAAGGAATGCAACGAATTCCGTAACGGTGACCACACTACAACTCTTATCCGCACAGAAAACGGTAAAGTTATCGAAATTCAGCACGACGTATTGACTCCGCAGCCATACAACCGCTTGTATCAGTTGACTGGTACTAAGGGCTTCGCTAATAAGTATCCTGTTGAAGGTTATGCTATCGACAGCAAACAAATGGCAGCTTCTGGAGTTCAGCCTAAAGTTGACAACCTGAACACTCACTCATTCTTGCCGAAAGCAGAAAAAGACGCTTTGGTTGCTAAATACCAGCATCCTATCCTGAAGAAATACGGTGAGATGGCAAAAGAAGTTGGCGGACACGGTGGTATGGACTTCATCATGGATAGCCGCTTGGTTTACTGCTTGCAGAATGGTTTGCCCCTCGATATGGACGTTTACGACATGGCTGAATGGTGTGCTTTGGCAGAACTTGGCGCTCTTTCTATGGATAACAACTGCGCTTCTGTAGCATTCCCCGACTTTACTCGCGGACACTGGAACGAAGTTAAAGGCTATAAACACGCATTCGCATCGGCAGAAGACGAAGCTGAAGCTGAAAGAATAGCAAAAGAAGCTACTGCAAAAATGAAAGAAGAAGGTGCTAAGCAGTGGGCTAAGATTGCTAAACAAGAAGCTAAAGCCGCTAAGAAGAACAAGAAATAAGGAGACTTATTCCTAACATATCAGCATAAAAAAAGAGACTGCATTGCGCGGTCTCTTTTTTTATGCCATAATAATAAATGCCTCTTCTCGCATATAGAAATCTGTATTTTCTTATTCAATTCTCTATCTTTAGCCTAAAGATATATAAACTCAGCCTAGAGATATACATCTTTAGGTTAAAGATATACATCTCTAGGCTGGATTTATAGTTTATATGCTTAATAGCTTACTTTTTCTACAAGATGAATCGGAGTTTTTCTTGAGTTCAAGGCTTAATAAGTAAGCTTCATTCCTACGAAATAACTTCTGGGCAGTGACGGTCCGTAGATATAATCAGAGTCACGGTTCCATCCTTTATCAAAATCTTTCTGATAAGCATTGGTTATATTCTGTACGCCAGCATTTACCTGCAAGGTAAGATACTTATATACAGGAATGTCGTACGACAACTTGGCATTTAAAGCAAAAAAATCTGGAGTAGTAACTGCCTCCGGCTTCTCTACACCTGAGCCTGCATTGTGACCGATAAGCATTTTACCGGTATAGTTGCCCGTAAGCGAAGCGTTAAAACGCTTAACCGGAGTAAATGTAGCGGTGAAATAACCGTAAGTATTAGGCGCACGCATCATCTTGCGGTACTTCTGTTCGGGCACTTCTTCGTTCCACGCTATAGCCTCATCGTATTTACTCTGCTGCAATGTAAGTCCTGCCTGGAGAGAGAACCACTTGGTAAACATTGCCTTACCCTCAAGGTTTATACCAAGCACCTTGGCTCCGTAAGCATTGTAGCGTTCCTGAACGATATTGCCATGAGCATCTGTTATACCCAACTGGCGGAGTGCGAATACATTGTTCAAATCGGTATAGAAACCTTCTAACAAGAAGTTTACCTGAACGTTGCCAAACTTATGATAAAGGTCTGCCGAAACGCTGAAGCTATTAGAGCTTTCTTCCTTCAAATCGTCTGCAAGCACCGTAACCAAGCGTTCACCGCCAACTACGCCTACATGCAAATCTTCGTCGAATGCCTGCGGAGCACGGAAACCTCCGGCGTAAGTTACGCGCAAGTTGATATCTTCTGTAGGATTAAAGCGCAAGTTGACACGGGGACTGAATATCAAATCATCCACCATATTATGCTTGTCAAGTCGCCCACCCAAGAGCAAGCTCCACTTCTTGTTCTTCCATTCATTCTGAAAATATAGACTTCCGATGCGAACATCCTGCTTAAAGTGACGGTCATAACCGAGAATAACATCTTTCAAACCATCAAAATTATATTCAGCACCAAGTGTTAAATCAGAAGGCATGAAGATTAACTTATCAAACGAATGAACATATTGTGTTCCAAATACATAAGTAAAATCATGAGTAGTACCGTAAGCCTTCTCTGCAGCCTCTTTATCTTCTTCTGTTCCCTCTCCGATACCACCATAATAACTCTTACGAGAAGTGGTCTGGAATGAGAAATAAGCAGAAAGACGATTCTTTTCATCAGGAGAAAAGAAGTTATAAGTAAGTCCACCACCTTGAATATTATGTTCTACCTGCTCCGCAACATTAGCCTCATGAGGAGCTTGGTCGAACTTATTTCCACCACGACGGAACTCATTGATACCATGATACTGCATTATCAACTTAGAATAAGGACTCAATTTAAGATACGAATTTAGACCTAAAGTTTGGTTGCGCAGCAAAGGCAACTCGCTATAGCCATCACCGTCATGATCGTAAGCCTGGCGATAACGGCTCTGTCCGTAAGCGTAGAATCCAGCTTTGTTATTATCGGTCACTAAAGAAACGTTAGCCGATGTAGCATTGTCGAACGAGTTGCTTCCGCCCATCGAAGTAAATGAATGACCAACTTCCGCAGAATTACGTGAAGGCTCTTTTGTAATGACATTGATGGTTCCACCGATAGCCGAAGCGCCGAACAATGCCGAACCACCTCCACGAACTACTTCTACACGGTCTATCATATTAGCCGGAATTTGCTCCAAACCATACACACCGTTCAGAGCAGAGAATACAGGACGTGAGTCTATCAAAATCTGCGAGTAGTGTCCGTCGAGTCCGTTAATACGTACCTGAGTAAAGCCGCAATTCTGGCAATTATCCTCCGTGCGCACTCCCGGCTGGAAGTTCAATCCCTGCGCCAAGCATGTAGCCTGAGTAGTCTCGAACAATTTAGAGTTTACCACACTCACCAAGTTAGGAGCAAGTCGGCGCTTGGTTTCGCTACGGTTGGCAGATACCACTACCTCATCAAGCGATACATCATCGGGGTCTAACTCGAAATTCAATTCGATTGCGACACCCGCTTTTACGGTTACATTCTTCTGAATAGTACGATAACCCATAGATTTAATTTCCAAAGTAAGCGTACCTACCGGCAGATTCTTCAAGAAATAGTGTCCAGACACATCGGTAGTGGTACCAATGGTAGTACCCTTTACCAAAATAGCGATATAAGGCAAGTGCTCGCCATTTTGCTTATCTATCACGTGTCCATACAGATTGGCATCTGTTCCATTAGGCGGAACCTCAACACCGGCTTTCATAATGAGCGGCATAAACATCGCCCACAACATCAAGAATGTAATCTTTACTTTTGTTTTCATTTTATTTTGGTTGTTATAATTATTGTTTCAGATTTTACATAGTATTGGCATAAACGGAGATGTGACATCTCCGTCCATTTCGCGACTCAAGTCTTAAATAGTCGCAAAATAGCCTTCGCTCCATTCAGAACAGGTCACAACAAGACGCACAATTCCCAATAGAGTAAGATATTTACAAAAAAGATATTATGAAAGACGTGCCATAGGAGGTGCACGCGATGAGGACGACAGCCTATTTTTCTTCTCTATCGCCACCAAAGGGCATATCAACAAGAATGAGAGAAGATGTGGGCTGAAAGTAATATAAAATATTGGAGACTCAATGAAAGGCAACAAAGAGAAGTGACATATGGGACAATCACTATCATCATGACTTCCGGTGTCAGTTTGTCCTGCGTCAGTTCGAAATATACCAATAGTACCGTCGGCATTGTGAACGTGTATAGCCTTCACAATGCTTATCGACATAAAGCACAATAACAGTGCCCATACGACTATTGTTTTATTTCTATTTTCCCTTTTCATCATGATATTCAGATGCAAAAGTAGTCATTTCGTCAATAATGCTACATCATTTTGTCTATAACTTTTGTTAATGTATTGGTATAAATATAAAAGTTCCATACGCTTTTTCGTTAAGCATATGGAGCTTTTATAATAATTATAAGATGCTATACTTATATATAAGGTGTTACTCTACGTACAATTCCAATCCTTTCAGGTGAAATACTTATATCTTCAGAAAGACACGGTGTTTGTACATCATCCTCAATATCAGAAAGACGATAAGATAATTAACAAAGCTCAACCATACGGGATAATAGCTGCCGAGATATTGTTCCAAACCATAGCTGACAGAAGCCGCTATGGAACGGAAATTAATAACCTCGCCTAAAATATAAGCGGTAATAGAATTCATTCCGTAAATCTTCAGCCAATTCAGACCATAAGTACGCCCTTTATAGTCTATCCAATAATAAAACATTCCCATAAGCAAGAAGCAAAGCCCACCGGAAAACAAAGTCATACTGCCTGTCCACAGACGTTTGATAATAGGCATTTGCATGCTCCACAACAGAGATATCCCAATCAATGCTATCCCTACCGATAATAAAAGCTGAACTACCTTCCTTCTATTACTCTTTCCATCTTTCATTATCTTTCCGGCAAAGGTGCCCAGCATTACCGTCACTCCAAAAGTCAGACTGCTCCATATCCAAGTATAAGTATAATTAGGAGAGAAATGCCAAACACCGTCTTCGCCCCAATAAACACCGTCTCGAAAACGCCCCAGCACCAACTGATCTATTTTCTCAGCGAAATTCCCTTCGGGAGAATAATCTCCACAAAAAGTCATGGGAATCCAATAAACCACAAGAAGCAGCAGTGTAATCAATACCTGATACTTAAAAGAACAGTGAAGCAAAATTAAAGCCGAAATAAGATATCCAGTAGCTATCGCCTGAAGAGTATTCGAATACAGATAAAGACATTTCGGATCCAAGCCCAACAAGTTTCCCTGTACAATCATGCCAAATATAAACAATAAAACAAATCGCCTGAGTATTTTCCGATAAACAGCCCACTTATCAGGGTTTTCTCTGAACTTGGCAAATGAGAAAGGCATGGAAGCTCCTGTCATGAACAGAAAAAGCGGCATCACAAGATCCCAAAACCGGAAGCCAACCCAAACCTCATGATCGAACTGATATAAAATGCCATTAAGCCACGGTAGATTAAGACGCGTCCCCAAAGCGACGAATACAGGTTGGAAGAAAACCAAAAGAAAGAGGTCGAACCCACGCAGGATATCGAGCGACGCCAAACGTCCGGATACAGGAGACAAAGGTGTATTCATAAACATATAACTTTTCATATTAAAAAAAGGAGCCGTTGGTATAACGTGCTTGGCACCAATCCAACGACTCCTAAGAACTCAATCGTTTGATTCCAATTTATTTGCTACAAATATATCGAAATAATACCTATTTATTCAGTACAACCCGAACTGTCCATGTTTTTTTAGTTCCATTTGCCGCCATGACAACATATCTGCGTTCAGAAGTCCAATCGCCCGGCACTCCCAATTTTGGAGAGCCTTCAATTGGTGTCACACGTGCTGCTGTAGACACATTGAAATATACAACCAAGTTATTCAAGGATACTTTTGCACGTTCGGCTTCCGTAAAACTGCCACTTGCAGAAGGAATGTTAAAGGTTGCAATAACATTAGCCTCTTCCTCATTAATGTCATTAGATTTCTCCAATTCTTTTTCCGCTACCTTAAACTCACCTGTCAAAGCATCCTTTTCCGTTGTATAATAGCGGTGATATGCGCCGACCGAAGTTATTTCCGCTTCTCCATAAGCCTCAAGGTCATCCTTGCACGAAGAAACGAATGGCAGCAACAACAATATAAGCAGCCATTTTATGTCTGATAAATTAATTCTATTCATTGTTTTTATTTCATTAATTAATAATTCGAATAACATTCTTCATTTTACCACAAAGGATTCTGATCTTTCTCTGTAACAGCAGAGTTGGCATTAATCAAGCTTTGCGGAATAGGATACAGATAACGTTTCTTAGAGAATGTACGATCTGCGTTTCCATATCCCTGCGTACCGATAAACATACGATGTCTGTCACTGCTGATTTCAATAAATGTAGCCGGTGTTCGCAATTCCTTGATAACCTCACTGCCGGCAGGCTGTCCGTTGTTTGCCTCTTCACCATATTTGCCCCAACGCAGCAAAGACCAATAATAGTCGCTTTCCATAGGCAATTCTACATGGCGTTCTATTTTATAATCATTCCATGCATCAGCCAAAGTAGAGGCTTCAGATTCCGGCAAGCCGCCATGCACCGTACGCGTCTGATTGAAAGTAGCTACAGCCTCCGACAATTTTGAAGGATCATTCTTTGCCAGACAAAGAAGGGCTTCAGCCTTGTTCAACAATGCCCGTCCGTACCGGAAAATCACATAATGATAGTCAGTTGGGACATCATAAAATATACGCCAATCATTAATATAAACGCCCTTTCGCCACAAGTAATTGGTCGCTCCCATTTCAGCAGTACCCGGAGCCTCTCCTAAACTACAACGCTGCAGATTTCCAGTCTTGTGCATCGTTACCAATTCACCGTAGTATTCACAAGAATCCTGTACTATTGTTGCATAGAAACGTTTATCACGATGGGTATACATAAAATCATTAATATGAGTTCCGGCATCCTTGTTTTTTGTTTCATAAGCCAAAGAATGCTCGTCCAACTCATCTGCATTCACTGCCAAATCTCTTACAGCATCATTAGAAATGGCATTGGTATTATTCACGAACTGTGAAGTTGTATTCCATTTCTTTGCCTTATTCGTCAGTTGATCAATAACTAAATAATCATCCACAAGGTTTTGCGAAGGAGAATGCTCTAACCAACATTCAAACACCCAATCCCTTTTGAACAAAGGACCGCGTCCCAACTTCTTCAGATTATCATTTCCCTGATTAGGTATTACCATCTGCATATAAGTATCACCACCATTAGTATTCTCTTTACTGAAATATCTAGCCAATATGATCTCCGATGAAGAGTAAGGGTTTTCTTGATTAAACATTCCACCATAATTAGCATCCAAAGAATATCCCCGAATGGCATCTACCGCCACTACAGCCTGTTCCCACAATTTTTTCTTTCGTGCGGCATCCGTACTGTAAGCCGCAGCCGTCAGGCACACTTCCGATTTCAAAGCCCGAGCGGCATTAGCATTGGCACGTCCAGCAGGATAAGTTTCCGGCAATCCAGCAATGGCCTCATCTAGATCGTTCAATATCAGGTCATAGGTCTTATCGATAGATTCGGTAAGGGGCAGATTGAATTCATCATCTACTTGCAATGTCCTGTCCACCCAAATCACACGCCCACAATGTTTCGCCTGATAATAATATATCATAGCTCGGAGCATTTTTCCCTCGGCAACCAACTCTTTCTTATCCTTTTCAGATAAACCTGCAGAAGCAGAAGCCTGTTCAATAATCAGATTACACCTGCGAATAAGAGAGAACTTGTCAAATCCGAAATCATGTTCCCTATTTATCAGGTCACGCGCTTCTCCCGGACAACTCTGTCGGAGAATGGTGTTCAACGTTATCTGGTCGTCTTCCCAGAATTGGTGATACAAACTTAAGATATTGGGATAAGTGCGCAGCACGAATGCGTCGGCTGTAGACCGGGTTCCCCATACCAACTCTTCCGAATAAGTTTCCGTAGGTTTCGTATCTAAAAAATGCTCACAACTTTGCAGTGTCAACATCCCTCCTAAGAGTACAGGAACTATATATTTTACTAATTTCATATTCTGTGTTTTTTTAATTATTAGAATCCAATGTTAAAACTAATCGAATATATTCTGCTGACAGGATAAGTATACAAATTAGTCTCTCCGATTTCAGGGTCAATATTGTATTTATTTGATCCACTGAATGTCAACAGATTATATCCACTCAGAGAAATATCGCACTTCGTTATCCATGGTACCCTCTTCAAGACTTTATGTTTCAGGTCATAACCTATATTCAAGTTCTTCAGACGGATATAGCCGGTATTAACCAACCAAAAATCAGATGTCTCACCATTGTTACTGCCAGTATATTTAGTAGTACTTCGCAAACGTGGGAAATTGGCGTTACGGTTGTCAGGTGTCCAAACATCTTTCTGGAAATCATAAATTACAGACAAGTATCCATAATCAGAGCCTTGTCCCCTCAATCTGTCTCCAAAATAAAAGTCCTTTGCCGTGGCTCCCTGCCACAACATATTCATAAACCAGCCTTTATATTTCAGGTCTACACTTATACCATACTGCCCGCGTGGAGAAGAATTCTTACCGATACGGTGTTGGTCATTAGCGTCAATTATACCGTCTCCGTTGAAATCGTAATACTTGATATCACCGGCTCCCAAGTTTACCGAATTCTGACGTTTAGGAGAATTCATCACATCTTCCTGATTTTGATAATATCCCAAAGATTCATAACCGACACCCCAATATCCCTTCGCATGGGTTGTACGTTTATAAGGATTCTTCAAACTGGTTTCAGCTTCATACGGGTCATTCATCCAAAATGAATCAAAATAGGTAAAGTTGGCACTAACGGCATATTCAAAATCGCCTCTCTTTTCTTTCCACTGCACCAAGAATTCGCCTCCCTGACGAATACTTTCACCGTCAGATTTCACATTTGGTAGTGAAGTTCCCAGCGGAGCGGTATATGCCACATGTGAAGGAGATGCCAGATATCCTTTTGTTGACATGCGGAAATATTCGATAGAGCCTGACAGACGACTATCCAAAGAAGCAAAATCCAATCCTATATTGGTACTGCGTGTTGTGAACCAAGAGATATCCTTACTAACCAGAGCACCTTCAGAAAAACCGGGATAGAAGTTGCCTCCCAATAAATATCCGCGTTCGTCCAAATTATAAGATTGCAAGTAAGAATATTCAGAAATATCATCCAAGCCTATTTCTCCATAAGAAGCCCTAAGTTTAAATAAATCCAAGATATGACGATCTTTCAAGTTTTGCCAGAAAGGTTCTTCAGACAACACCCATGCAGCCGAACCTGAATAAAAGACACCCCAACGTTTTCCTCTTGGGAAGTTGTCACTACCATCATAGCGCATGCTTCCTTCCACCACATATTTGCTTGCATAATCATATTTCAAGTGAGCTACCAAACCGGCACGTGCATGCGTACCCTCGGCAGAAGAATTTGTTGCTGTGGCAACAGGACCCGGATTAATCTGGTCTACATTCAACAAATATTCTTTTCGTCCCAAAGTTGCATTATCATAAATGTATTTATTGGCTTCAATACCAGCAGTAGCACTAATGGTATGCACTGCATTAAAAGTACGGTCATAATTGGCGAAAGCCTGTACTGTATACCCTGACATATTCAAATAGTATTTCTCCAAAGACGGTTTGCTTGGAGTATTCGGATTCCCATCCCAGTCGTATAAAAGCGGTGATTTCTTCCAATCTTTTTGTCGGTCGGCAGTCAAGCGGTAATTTCCCAATGCTTTCAGTCTCAATCCTGCTACCCAAGGAACAGTCCATTCCAATCCCAAATTGGCTTTAATTGTCGCGATATCTCCTTTGCTGTATCCGGCTTCCGGTGAAATTTCAGCCAACGGATTATCGGGAATATTATTCAATTGCCCATATTGGTTGTACGCATTTTCCCAAGGTAACTTACCCTGAATATGACTCCATACACTACTATAGCTACCTCCAGTAGTACTCAATGGAGAGCGGCTCTTTGTCAGATAGCCCTCAATGCCGGAAGTGACTTTTACGCCTGCCTCCTTGAAATCCGCAATAATATTGGTGCGGTAGTTATAACGTTGCAGATTGTTCGTATTGTTCTTATAAATAGACTGTTGGTCAAAGTATGAAAACGATGTATATGCTTTCACCTTTTCACTACCGCCGGTCACTGTCAGTGTATGACGCTGTTCCGGGGCGAACTTATTCATAGCCAGTTTTTGCCAGTCCACATTGGGATAATGATGAGGATCGGAACCATTTGCAAAAAGTTCCATTTCGTCAGAATTGAAGCGTTCTTTCATTCCGTCATTAAGCAATCCTTGATTCAGATAATAAGCGGCATCATACGAATTCAACTTGTCTGGCATAGTTGTAGGCTGGCTCAAATTATAATTGAAGTTGTAGTTGATGCTCATTTTCCCTGCCTTACCCTGTTTGGTAACCACCATGATAATACCATTGGCGGCACGTGCACCATATACAGCGGTAGAAGCAGCATCTTTCAGGATAGACATTTGTTCTACATCTTCAGGATTCAAGTTCTGGAAATCGCGCTCCTCACAGATAACGTCATCAATAACGAACAACGGAGTTTTACCGCCTCGAATAGAAATTGAAGAATAATTATTGATACCACCACCGGATGTATTTACCATCAATCCCGGTGCCCGTCCGGCAAGACTCTGTGTAATGTTGGCAGTAGGCACCTTAGCTATATCTCCAGCATTTACACTGGCGATAGCGGCAGTAGTCTTACGTTTTGAAGTCGTACCATACCCTACAACAATCACCTCGTCCAACGCCTTAGTATCTTCTTCCAAATAGATTCTAAGATTTTTTTCTTTGCCTATAACGACCGTTTTTGTTCTATATCCGATAAAAGAGATTTCAATGATAGACTTTGAAGGCACTTCCAATTCAAATTTTCCATCCAAATCTGTTATGGCTCCAATATTCGCATCCCGCACTTTGACTGAAGCACCGATTATCGGGTCGCCAGCTTCATCAAGCACTGTACCGGAAATATTATCAATTCTCTTTTTTTGTTGTTGCTGCGCACCTGCCTTCTCAGAGTTTTTCTCCGCTTTTGTCAAAACAATATGGGTTCCCTCCATCTGATAGGAAACGTCGTTACCAGCAAAAAGCTTAGCCAATACACTGCTGACTTCCTTTGCGTTGACATCAATCGAAACGGGACGCTTCACATTGATATCATTGGAATAAATGAACAGATAATTAGTTTGATGCTCTATCTCATTCAACACATCCAGAAGTGTAACATCACTTCTTTTAATAGTAACCTTCGCCGTTTGAGAATTTACATCATTGGCAAAAGCACAAAACGAACAGAAGAACAATAAGAATGTAGTTATTCGCATAGTTCTATAAAATAGGTTAACATGGGATTTTTTTAGCTTATAGCCATCCCTGGTTGATTTATTTTTCATATTTTTACGATCAGATTTTATTAATAGTTTTTTCACTCTCGGGTGAGAAAATTAATCTCACGATCGGCAGGTATTGGTACTACTTGCCGATTCCGTTTTTTAGGTTTCTTCTATTTATTTACATAGGCATTCACTTTTATAATTGAACAAATTATTTAAGATAAATCACATTATTCTCATCATCTCGCCGGAACGAGAAACCGACCTTCTTTTGAAGTACCCTTAAGGCGTAATCCACCCCGTCAATCAATCGGAACTTTCCATTCAGTTTCGGATTGACAATCTGTTGGTTTTCTTTCACAAAGCGAACATCATAATAAATTTCAAATTGTTTCAAGACGTCATCAAACGACAGATCCTTGAAGCAATAAAGTCCGTCACGCCAACGGTAACTTTCCATATCATCAATGTGTTTGCGAGTGATAACACCGTTTTGCAATACTGCCTTATCTTCAGGATATAGCGTCATATCTTCATTGGCGGTACGCACCTTCACCTTGCCTTCAATCAAAGCTGTTTCAAAAATCTCAGTTTCTGTATAGGCGTTAATGTAGAACTTTGTTCCTAATACTTCCACATCACCTTTAGCAGTCTTGACAATAAATGGTTTCTCTTTATTCTTGCTCACTTCGAAATAGGCTTCGCCATCCACTTTTACGATTCTTTGACTAGTCATTTTAAAACTCTGCGGATATTCCATTTTGGTCTTAGCATTCAGCCAAACCTTTGTTCCATCCGACAATGACAATTGAACTCGTTGCCCTTGAGGAACGATAACCGTATTCATCGCATCATCTTCAAAAGATTGTTGCAAGAAGTATGTAGTAGTGATTATAGTAAGTAACACAACCGCCGCAATGCCGGAAAACGCTACCGCAACTCTACGCCATGGAATATAGAATCGTGAGCGACTCTTTTCACAAGACGGCTTCCCATGAAGTAGCATCGCGTCAAATAGTACACGCTCACGGAAAAACTCATGACGATGGTCGTCACATTCGTCAATCCAAAGACGAATCTTCTTTTCTTCCTCAAGCGTAGTTGCATTATTGAAGAAACGATATAAAAGTTCTTTATCCAAATTCATCATAAACTCATATAAAATGACACATTTTAAACTGCCTTTTATAATAAGACACACGATGAAAGGAAATCCCTAGTTAATAAATGTAAAATTTTAATAGTGGTAAGTAAAAGCCCAAAATACCGAATCCCAATTCTATGCTACTGCCGCCTGTAGTTGCTTCGCAAGTTGGTCGCACTCATGGCAACTGGCTATTATTCCATGAATATTTCTTCGAGTTTTCTTTCTATGTCCTCTTCACGTAAACCACGGTCTCTGTACTTATTGTATGCAAAGTGCCTTTCTGATGAGTGGTTCCAGTTCGTCAATCTCAGTTGATGTTGAAAGAATTGTTCCGTCGCGATCGATAAGGAACATGCCTCCGCCAGAGAAGCCGAGACCGTTCTTCTGCCATACTTTCAGTTCGTCCTTCAGATCGATGTAATTCTGCCATGGATAGCCGTCTTTTTCTGCAGCGTTGGTCATGTAACTCACTTTATCCTCGTGAGCTATGCCGATGACGGTAAAACCATGTTTCTTGTATTTCTCATAAAGTGGGATAAGGTCTTTGCTATGCTGTCGGCAAGGACCGCACCATGATGCCCAGAAGTCGATGACAGCAATCTTACCACGGTAAAGTGATGACACGTTTACACGTTCACCGTCGTCTGTCATTACCTCGAAATCAATGTAGGGCTTACCGGGTGTTAGATGCCATCCAGCTTCGAGGGTAAGGATGATGTTGTGGATTGGATTCTCGGGGTGAAAGTTCTCATAGGCGGAATGGTAGATACTCATCAGCCTTGACTTCATTTCGTCGTATCGTCCGCTTCTGTATTGCATCCGTTCGGCAATGTCATAGAGGGCATAAAGCATCGTGTGTGCCTCATAATAGTCATATTCCCAAGTACGGTATTGTTCGTACAGCTTTTTATATTCAGTATTGAACTCCTGTGTGCGTTTCATTAGCAGCGTGTCCTCCTCTGGGTTCTTGCCTTGTCTCTGCAATTCCTCCATCCGGGGACGGAGTTCCTTCATTGCTTTTTTTATCAAATTCATTTTTGAGATATAGAGCCGCTCTGCCTCAGCATCCATTTTTAATTTCTGCGTCTGTTCAAAGCCACCGCTGATGACTTTCCACGTATTGTCGTCGAAAAGCAAAGATACGGTTGCATTGTCCTCAACCAAAAAGTTCTTACTCATCCACGATCCATTCTTATATTGCTCATACAAGAATACTTGGTAAAGTCCTATTTTATTTGTTTCCACATCGCACGAGAACCGCCCTTGAGCATCGACCTTTGCAGTGATGTAATTGTCAGACACTCGAATGTCCACGTCAGCTGGGAGAATGAGCACGGTCTTACCCTGAGTTGTATCGCACAGTTCGCCTTCTATATGGCATTTCATTTGCGCCTGCCCCATCAATGTAAAAAGGGAAAGTATGAGAGTGATGATGTTTTTCTTGTTCATTTCTTATCTATTTTTACCTTGTTTATAATAGAGCACACAACGAAAGGAAATCCCTAGTTAATAAATGGAAAATTTTTAATCGCTGTAAGTAAAATCAAAAGAGGCAGAAAATCTTTTAATGCTTTCTTTAAAGATTCTGTCGCCTTACTCATATGATATTCAACCCCTTTGACAGACATATTCATCTCCGAAGCAATCTCACGATAACTCTTTTCTTCAAAATGTCGCATAATAAAGACTCTTCTTGTTTTCTCCGGCAGTTTGTTTAAAGCACGCTCCACTAATTGCCTCATTTCCTGAGACAAAAGTTCCTCCGGATTGCACGCTTCCAAAGTAGATATCCGTATTGATAACTTCCATGCTTCATGCTCTTGCATTTGTTCTGATGCAGCCTGAAAATACTGCTGATCACGCAGATAGTTCAAACACTTATTTTTAATTGTAGCAAAAATATAAGCAGAAGGATTTGCTTCCAATAAACGAGTCCGGTTTTCCCAGTAATAAGTCATAGCCTCCATCACAATATCCTCTGCTTCCATATAGTTATCCACATAAGTATAAGCAAAACGGACAAAGCGTTGATGAAACTCTGTAAATAGTTCATTAAAATAGGTCAGTTCAATACTGTTTTCACGCCGGTTCATTTATTTTTCTTAATAACAATTGTAAAGTATAACAACGTTTTAAATGCAAAAAATAATAAAATGTCATCGATGAATTATCTTCTTTATTTCTTGTATTTTGTATAAAACTCTAGAAATTAATCAGCTAAAGAAAAACATAGAGGCTTTTCTGCGATAACTAATCATAAAGCTCTTTACAAAAATAGAGAATTATTTGACAAGTTGATTGTTTTTTCGGTGAAAGTATGAACTCGACTCCTATAAAGTTTATATCGCTTATGATTTTAGCGTTGTGTATCGGGCATGCAAACCCATTGTCTGAATGAAAGGAACTAATGGTTACAGCAATGAAGTCGTCTCACTTCGAACGATGTGAATGCTTACTTCGACCGAAGTAAGCACGTTGACCGACTCGAAGTGAATGCTTACTTCGGTCGAAGTAAGACAACTTCATTAAAGAATTTCATGACTTTATGCAATTGATCATAGTTTTCAAGACATTCTTTTGCCTATATTATCGAAAACTCAAAAAAAATATCAAATCAGCACTTCGGTAAAAAATTACAGAAGTACTGATTTGATAAGATGCTATACTTATATATAAGGTGTTACTCTACGTACAACACCAATCCTTTCAGGTACTCGCCTTCTGGATGGTAAATATTTACCGGATGGTCGCCCGGCTGAGTGAGCTGATGCAAGATACGTACGCTACGGCCACTCTGAGCAGCTGCTGTAAACACGGCGTTGCGGAAGTTGTCCTTATTCACTACCTGCGAACAAGAGAAGGTAAACAGAATACCTCCGGGACGAATCTTCTCGAATGCCTTTGCATTCAATTTGGTATATCCGCGCAAAGCATTACGTACAGCATCACGATGCTTGGCAAATGCAGGCGGGTCAAGGATAATCAAATCGTACTGATCGCCCATACGGTCGAGGAACTTGAAAGCATCCTCAGCAAAAGCCTGATGACGTGGGTCGCCAGGGAAGTTAAGTTGCACGTTTTCGTTGGTCAAGTCGATAGCCTTAGCCGAGCTGTCTACCGAATGCACCAAGTTAGCACCGCCACGCATAGCGTAGAAAGAAAAGCCACCTGTGTAGCAGAACATATTAAGAACGTTGCGTCCCTTAGAATAGCGTTCAAGCAAATGACGGTTTTCGCGCTGATCTACAAAGAAACCTGTCTTCTGACCCTTCAGCCAGTCTACATGGAACTTCAGTCCGTTCTCCATCGCTACGTTCTCAGGGCTGCCACCTTTGATGAATCCGTTCTCACGAGCCAACAAATCGGCTTTAAACGGCAACGTAGTTTCCGATTTATAATAGATATTCTGCACAATGTCGCCCATCACTTCAGAAAGAGCCTCAGCTATCTCCATACGGAACACATGCATACCTGCCGAATGCGCCTGCACTACGGCTGTATGATCGTATACGTCGATGATAAGTCCGGGAAGGTTATCACCTTCGCCATGAACCAAACGATATGTATTGTTTTCCGGATTTCCTATCAGTCCCAACGCTACACGCAAGTCTTTTGCCACCTGCAACTTCTGTCGCCAGAAGTCACGGTCGATTTCTTGCTGCGTAAACGAAAGTACACGCACAGCTATACTTCCAACCTGATAATGTCCGCACGCAATGAATTCTTTTTTCGATGTAAACACATCTACTATTTCACCTTCTTCGGGTTCACCCTCTATACGGGCGATGGCTCCCGAAAACACCCACGGATGGAAACGCTTAAGCGACTCTTCTTTTCCGGGTTTCAAATAAACCTTTTTATATGCCACTCTGGTTAAGTCTTTTATTATTATGAATTTATATTTTCTTCTATCACTTTTTCTATTTCGTAATTACCTGATACGCGCAATGGCTCAAGGAAATTATATATTTCTACACAAGCCCAAGCGTCTGTAGCGGCGTATTGCTGCTGCGCCTCGGTCAGCACTTCTGCCTCCCAGTTCGACAGGCGCTGACTCTTAGATATCTTCTTCTTGAAAAGCAACGCGTATATTTTCTGAAGGCTCTTTTCTTCTATTCCGAAAAGAGGAACATAGTCTTGCAGCTCAACCCAATTGCCGAAACGAGGGTCTTTCTGATTGCGTTTTCTCAGCATGGCAAAGTCGTCTTTAAGTGAGAGACCAACCTTCAGCACATCGTTCTGCAAGAAATCTTCCAAGAAATCGGGAAGTCCCAAGTGGTTCAAACGGAACAAGAAACATGTATCTTTAGTAGAAATCTGAAGCAACGCCACCTGATGCACCGTTCCACGACGGAAAGAAGGACGAGTCTCTGTATCTACCCCCACAATAGTATGCTTATTGAGGTAATCTACGGCTTTTCGCGCCTCGGTTTCTGTATAAATTATAAATATACGCCCCGCAAACGCCTCCTTCTCCATTGCGGCAACCTCTTGCTTCGATATTTTATTTTGTAATACTACCATTCGTATTTTCTGTGAATCTATCAATATTTGTAATCATCATCTAATTCATCATCCTCACCTTCTTCAAGCCCTTTGTACAAATCGGCTTCCGTATATCCGGCATCAGCTTTTCCGAACGACGAGTTCTCGTAAGTATCTTCTTCCAACGGGTCTGAATCTTCTTCGTCATCGTTCTGAGCGTACTTCACATCGTGCAGCGCACGCATCGCATTGACCAAACGCTGTCCCCAATACTCGGCAAAGCGTTCACGGCAAAGCAGCAAAGCATCGTTCATGGTCTGTTCAAAGCCAAGTTGATACACACATACACAGTCTTTCAGCGGCTGGTAGATATCGGCCAAACATTCGGATATGCTCTGGCGGATGGGCGTGTCACTATATGCCATATCGTCGAGGAAAACATCGAGATAATCGTCCTTATCGCCCAACAGTTGCATCACGCTCTGACGCACGCGCTCATAATCTCCCTCCGTAACAAATGTCTCAGGATTGAAATCATCGATGCGGGCAAATTCGGGAAGTAACGAAGCTTTAAGGTATAGAAGCGGCAACAGCTTTAGTATTTTATCAACAAAAGATTTGCGCTTCATACTTTCTACACGCTCCAAAAAGCCACAAAACTCGGCAGACACTGTGATGAATTCCACCGTATTCTTATCGTAAACTATAGATGTTTTATTATTCATAACCCAAATAATTGACGTGCAAAGGTACGAAAAATATTTTTCGGTTTTACTTTTATTCGTACATTTGCAAGACAAACCGATTGAATTATGAATAAAAAGAAGACTGAAAACAAAGGAAATAACGATAAACTAGCTACTGCGAAAAAAGTAGTTACCTTATTCAAAGGCGAAACCCCTTATTTTATGATAGGACTGCTGTTCGTGATGTTCGGAGTTTATTTACTCTTGGCGTTCAGTTCATTCCTGGTCAGCGGGGGTCACGACCAAAGCCTGGTAATGCACGCCGAGACCGGAGAATTGCTAAGAACCGATAACGGGATTCAAAATGTAATGGGCTCATCGGGAGCACAGTTGTCACAATTCCTTGTGAACGACTGCTTCGGACTGGCTTCGTACATCATCATAGTATTTTTGATAATAGCCGGAATGAGACTGATGAACGCCTATCAATTCACTGTGTGGAAGTGGTTTGTCGGTTGTTTCGCATCTATTTTCTGGTTGTCATTGACTCTGGCTTTCGCATTCCAAGGCAGTTTCGAAGATTCATTTATATATCCGGGCGGACTACACGGATACAACGTAAGCCGATGGATAGCTTCGCAAGTAGGTAGCGCCGGACTTGTGATTATCTTGCTCGTAACACTTGTCTTCATCTGCTTGTTCTTCAGCAGAGAGACTATGAATGTGGTAAGAAAAGTAGTACACCCGTCATTTCCGCTGAAGAGAAAAGCGAATAACGACGTCAATGAAGAAGACAACAATACGCCGCAACCGGAGAACAAACCTTCCACTGTTGATGTTGTTCCTGCAAGTCTTGTACAAGAAGCACCACAAACTAAAGAGGATGTTTCTAAAAACGGCATGGACATAGACGAGATGTTCAGCCAACAGAACATCAAAAACGGAACTGCCATCATAGAAGAGCCTGAAACAAAGGACGAAGATAAAGCGGTGGAAATAGAACTCGACCCAAAAGAAGCTGAGCCTGCTAAGCCTATTTATTCTAAAAACGAGCAGAGATCTACCAAGACATCCACTTCGATGCCGGAGAAAAGAAAAGACGAAGAGCCTTCTTTCACTATCGACCCTCTGCCGACAGATGAAGATGAAACACCCGTTGGGGATTTGAGCCAGCCTTATAATCCGCGCCTCGACTTGGAGAATTACAAGTTTCCGCCATTAGACCTGCTCAATCCGTACGAAACGAATGAACCTGTAGTGGATATGGCAGAACAAAACGCTAACAAGAACCGTATCATTCAGGTATTGAAGAGCTTCAACATAGAAATCAGCTCTATAAAGGCAAGCGTGGGACCGACTATCACTTTATACGAAATCACTCCTGCCGAGGGTATCCGCATAGCCAGAATCCGTAATTTGGAAGACGACATCGCACTTAGCTTGTCGGCTCTGGGTATTCGTATCATTGCGCCTATCCCAGGAAAAGGTACTATCGGTATAGAAGTGCCTAACGCCAATCCTCGCATCGTGCCGATGAGTTCAATACTTAGCAGCAAAAAGTTTCAGGAAACCAAATTCGATTTACCTGTAGCTTTAGGACGTACTATCACTAATGAAGTCTTTATGGTAGACTTGGCAAAAGCACCTCACATGCTGGTAGCCGGAGCCACTGGTCAAGGTAAATCAGTTGGTTTGAACGCTATCGTTACCTCCTTATTATATAAGAAGCACCCAAGCGAACTGAAATTCGTCATTATCGACCCGAAGAAAGTTGAGTTCGCTATTTACGCTCCTATAGAAAACCATTACTTGGCTAAACTTCCGGATGCCGAAGACGCTATCATTACCGATGTTACAAAGGTAGTGCAAACACTGAACTCGCTGTGCGTAGAGATGGATACACGTTACGACTTGCTGCGTAAAGCGGGTTGCCGTAACATTAAGGAATATAACGCCAAGTTCATCAACCGCCAGTTGAATCCTAACAACGGTCATCGTTTCTTGCCATACATCGTTATCATTATAGATGAGTTTGGTGATTTGATTATGACTGCCGGAAAAGACGTTGAGTTGCCTATATGCCGTATAGCCCAGTTGGCACGTGCCGTGGGTATACACGCCATCATCGCTACACAGCGACCTACTACTAATATCATCACCGGTACCATCAAGGCCAACTTCCCGGCACGAGTTGCATTCCGCGTAGCTTCTATGATGGACTCACGCACTATTCTCGACCGTCCGGGAGCACAGCAGCTTATCGGTAAGGGAGACTTGCTTTACTTGCAAGGAAACGACCCGGTACGTGTTCAGTGCGCCTTTGTAGATACTCCTGAAGTAGAACGTATAGCTACATTCATCAGCAAGCAACAAGGATACGGAAGCGCATTCTTACTGCCTGAATACGTAGATGAAAATGCAGACAACGGCGGCGGAGCAAGCGGAGAAGTAGACATGAAACACCTCGACCCTCTGTTCGAAGAGGCCGCACGTTTGCTTATCTATCATCAGCAAGGCTCTACATCACTGATACAGCGTAAGTTCTCTATCGGATATAATCGTGCCGGACGAATCATGGACCAGCTGGAACATGCAGGCATAGTAGGCCCAACAAACGGCAGCAAAGCACGCGAGGTACTATGTATGGACGAAAACGACCTGGACATGCGCATGAGTTCTTTAAAGAATTAACATAAAGAAAAGCCATTATGAAACATATATTATCTGTACTAATAGGGTTGTGCCTCGCATGTGGAGGCACATTACACGCCCAACAAGCGGAGAAAGCGAAGTCGATACTAGACCAAGCTGCGGCAAATTACAAGAAGTCGCAAGGTATAAGCATACAATTTGAAGGCACTCAACCCGGAACACTGTTGCTGCAGGGCGACTGCTTTTACCTAAACTGCGGAGGAGTGGAAAGCTGGTTCGACGGAAAGACTCAGTGGAGCTATATGCAACAGAATAATGAGGTTACCATCTCCTCTCCTACCCCTGAAGAGTTGGAGACCATCAATCCGTACGCCATAATTAACTCCTATAACACCCGCTTCCGCTATGGATACAAAGGCGAAGAAAACATAAACGGAAACAAGACTTACCACCTTGCACTCGCCCCAAAACAAAAAGGCGACATAAAGGTTATCAGCCTATGGCTTTCGAAAAACTATTCGCCAGTACGCATCATCATAAAAGATCACGACGGGAATGCGCAGACATTCAACATACGCAGCTACACCCCTCAGTCCAAGCAACCGGAATCAGCGTTCCGTTTCGACACCCAAAAGCATCCGAAAGCAGAAGTTGTGGACATGAGATAACTATAAGCATGAGTTCTGCCCGTACTTAAAGAAAGCTAAAAGGAATAAGTATTAAGAAAAAACACATATCTTTGCATGTTATTGTAATGAAAATATTGCTGTCATTGAGAGTTTTATTCAGTGACAGCAATAATAAGATATATAACTTTAATACTTATATAATGGCAACAGAACATGTAAAATGTCTGATTATCGGATCAGGCCCAGCCGGATACACGGCAGCAATCTACACCAGCCGAGCTAATATAGCTCCTGTTCTTTATGAAGGAATACAGCCTGGCGGCCAATTGACAATCACTACAGAAGTTGAAAACTTCCCAGGATATCCTGAAGGCGTTACAGGACCTGTGCTGATGGACGACTTGCGCAAACAAGCAGAACGTTTCGGCACTGAAATACGTACAGGTATCATCACTAAAGCTGATTTAAGCAAAGCTCCTTACACTTTTATTGTTGACGACGAAAAAGAAATAACTGCCGACACAGTCATTATTTCTACCGGCGCAACCGCTAAATACTTAGGATTAGAAGACGAAAAGAAATATGCCGGCATGGGAGTAAGCGCATGCGCTACTTGCGACGGTTTCTTCTATCGTAAGAAAGTGGTAGCTGTAGTAGGTGGTGGCGACACTGCTTGCGAAGAAGCTATCTACTTGGCAGGTTTGGCTCGTCAGGTTTACTTGGTAGTACGCAAGCCGTTCTTGCGCGCTTCAAAAATCATGCAGGAAAGAGTGCTGAATCACCCAAAAATCACAGTTTTGTTCGAGCATAACGCAGTAGGACTGTATGGCGACAACGGCGTAGAAGGCATGCACGTAGTAAAACGCATGGGCGAGCCCGACGAAGAACGCTACGATATAGCCATCGACGGATTCTTCTTGGCTATCGGACACCAGCCTAACTCTGCTATCTTCAAACCATGGGTAAAGACCGACGAAGTAGGATACATCCTGACTGAAGAAGGCAGCCCACGCACAGGCATTCCGGGAGTATTCGCAGCAGGCGATGTAGCCGACCCGCACTACCGCCAAGCAATCACCGCTGCAGGAAGCGGATGTAAGGCGGCTATCGAGGTAGAGCGTTATCTTTCTGCCAACGGACTGTTAGAACGCTAATTGCCCAAACACTAATAAGACACATTTATATCAATTATACAACTTTATGAAAAAACTATTTAGAAAGGCACTTATTGTCTTTGCATTTGTAGCAGGCACAACTGCCGCTTTTGCACAGCACCAATTGCCTCAACTACCTACCGACCCGCAAGTAAGAATCGGTAAGCTGGATAATGGACTGACTTATTACATCCGTCACAACGCATTGCCTAAAAAGCAAGCTGAATTCTACATCGCACAGAAAGTGGGTTCTATATTGGAAAATGACAACCAACGCGGATTGGCTCACTTCCTTGAACACATGTGCTTCAACGGAACAAAGCATTTCCCCGGAAACACTTTGAGAGAGTATCTGGAAACCATCGGCGTTAAATTCGGTGCCAACCTGAACGCTTATACATCTATAGACGAAACCGTTTATAACATCTCGGACGTTCCAGTCATTCGTGAGGGTATTATCGACTCTTGCTTGCTTATCTTGCACGACTGGGCTGACGATTTGCTTCTTGAACCGAAAGAAATAGACAAAGAACGTGGCGTTATTCACGAAGAATGGCGTACACGTAACGGAGCTATGCTACGTATGTACGATTCTGCATTCCCGAAAATGCTGAGCAACAGTAAATATGCTTATCGTTTGCCTATCGGATTGATGGAAGTAGTAGATAACTTCCCTTATCAGGTTCTGCGCGACTATTATGAAAAATGGTATCGTCCAGACCAGCAAGGTATCATTGTTGTAGGTGACATCGACGTAGATCAGATTGAAGCTAAAATTAAAGCTCTCTTCTCTCCTATCAAGATGCCCGAAAACGCTGCGAAACGCGAATACGCTTCTGTGCCAGACAACAAGGAAACTATCATTAGCATCTCTAAAGATAAGGAACAACAGGCTAACACTGTATACGTATTCCACAAGCACGAACCGTTCCCTGAAGAGCAGAAGAATACAATAGCATATCTTGCTTACAAGTTTGCTGTAGGAGCTGCCGAAAGCATGCTTAGCGACCGCTTGGACGAAATGACACAACTTGCCAACCCGCCGTTTATCGGTGCCGGTGCACAAGACGGTGATTTCCTGATAGCTAAGACTAAAAAAGCTTTCACCGGAATGGTTACTTGTAAGGAAGGCCATATCGAAACAGGTTTTGCCGCTTTGATGCGTGAGTTTGAACGTGCACACAAGTTCGGATTTACCGAAGGAGAATTCGCACGCTTCAAAGCTAACTATATGAGTATACTCGAAAAAGTATACAATGAGCGTAACAAGATGAAGAACGCACAGATTGTAAAAGAGTATGTAACTAACTTCATCGAAGGCGAGCCTATCCCAAGCATCGAGCAGGAATATGCTATCATGTCGCAGATTGTTCCTAATCTGCCAGTAGAGTCTGTAAACAGAATATTCCAGACATTAGTTACAGACAGTAACATGGTAGTAGGTCTCTTCTTGCCCGACAAACCAGGCGTTAAACTTCCTACCGAAGCCGACATACAGAAAGTCCTTAACGACGTGAAGAACGAAAAGCTGGAACCGTACGCAGACAAGGTTTCTAACGAACCTCTTATCAGTGAAGAACTGAAGGGCGGCAAAGTTGTAAAGACTGAAAACGGCATTTTCGACTCTAAGGTACTTACTCTTAGCAACGGTGTTCGCGTAGTTTTGAAACCTACAACTTTCAAGGCCGATGAAATCAAAATGCAGTCGTTCAGCAACGGAGGTAACTCTTTGTTCGACGATAAAGACGCTATTCAGTTCGGAATGATCGACCGTGTAGTAGGATTAGGCGGATGGGGCAAGTTCAGCGCAATTGAATTGCCTAAAGTCTTGGCAGGAAAAGTAGCTTCTACTTCTGCTTCTGTACGTACTCTTACTGAAGCCGTAAACGGCAGCTGTGCTCCTAAGGACTTCGAGACTATGATGCAGCTTACATACCTTAACTTTACCGCTCCGCGCAAAGACGAGGCTGCTTTCGAATCATTCAAGAACAGAATGAAAGCACAGTTGGAAAATGTAGAAGCCAACCCAAAAATCGCTTTGGTTGATACTTTGAACAAGACTTTGTATGGCGACAATCCTCGTTCTGCACGCTTAAAGGCAGACATGGTAGACCAGCTTGATTATCAGAAAATCATGGATATGTATGCAAACCGATTCAAAGATGCAAGCGGATTTACATTCATCTTCGTAGGTAACATCGATGAAGAGAAGATGATTCCGTTGATTGAGAAATACCTCGGTTCACTGCCTTCATTGAATCTGAAAGAGAACTTCCGTAATGTCAACTTAGACGTTCAGAAGGGTATACATAAGAATGTGTTCCACAAAGATTTGGAAACCAAGAAAGCTACTGTATGCATAGTACGCAGCGGTAAATGCGAATATAACATCAAGAACAAAATCATGATGAATATCTTGTCGCAGTTGCTCACTATGGAATATACAGACACCGTACGCGAACAAGAAGGCGGAACATACGGAGTAGGCGTTTCTGGAAGCGTAAGCAAGTATCCAACTCAGCAGGCTACTATGGAAATCAGCTTTGATACCGACCCTGACAGACGTGCAAGAATGGTTGAGCTGATTGACAAGGGTATGAACGACTTCATAGCTAACGGTCCTAACGCTGAGAACTTGAAGAAAGTAAAAGAATACATGATGAAGAACTTCGAGGCTAACCAGAAAGAAAACGGATTCTGGATGTCTGCACTTTACGCTTATTACTGGGAAGGTGTTGACAACGCTACAGGTCTTGATAAGATTATCAGCAGTATTACAGCAGCCGACTTGAAGAAGTTCGCCAAGAAATTCTTCGCACAGAAGAACCGCATAGAAGTTAGCATGACTTCTGGCAACATCGACTAATGTTATGCTATATTTCGATATACTGAAGAATCGACGGGTAGAGATGTCGCGTAACCTAACACGTGATAAAGAAACGTTTGCCCGAATCTTGATTTTTCTGTCTATTGCATTTTGGGCAGCATATCTCCTATTCTTAGGGGCTATGTTGCCCTCTCTTTTTAGAGCCGAATGGCCAGGGATGGAACCCTATCATATGCTGAACAAAGGTTTGGCATTGATACTTTTCGTCGATTTCATTATCCGATTTACATTCCCTACCCCTGCACAAGAAATACGTCCTTACCTCCTGCTCCCTGTTTCGCGCCGAAAGACGATGGCTTGTTTTCTGCTGCACAGAATCTTTCAGCCTTTCAATCTGTTCTGGATGTTTTTCTTCATCCCCTTTGCATTGCTTACCATAACCCAGTTCTACGGCTTTTCCGGAGTAACGGGATATTTATTAGGCATATGGATGCTGATGGTAATGAACAGCTATTGGAGTATGCTGATATGCGTGCTTAAACGCCAACGCTTTATCTATGTACTATTTTCGTGCGTTGTATATCTGCCACTCATCTTAGCCGAATTCTTGCCTCATACACAGTATACAAGCACCGCTTTCATATATCTGGCAGAAGGATTTATCTTATTTAAAGTATGGGCTTTCGCTATCGTAATAACACTTATATCCTTGCTTTTCTACCTTAACTACAGAATACAGATGGCATCTGTCTATAAAGAGATATCGGCAAACGACAGCTACCGGGCAGGACGAATCAAAGCTTTTGCTTTCTTGGAGCACATAGGTGGCATAGGCGAATACATGCTTTTGGAAGTTAAACAGATATCACGCAACAAAAGACCTCGCACCCGTTTCTGGAGTGCTATCTTTGTGACATGCCTATTCATAATGGCGCTTACAGCCGATTTATATCAAGAGAACTACATGCAGCAGTTTGTATGTCTATACTGTTTCTGCATTTTAGGAGTTATGTCGCTACCCCAAATCATGTCGACCGAAGGTAATTATATAGACGGACTGATGGTGCATAAAGAAAGTATCTATTACATGCTTTGCGCTAAATACTACATTCAGTGCATCCTTTTGATACTTCCTTTTTCTCTATGCTTGATAGCTGTAGGCTTGGAAAAGATTCCGCTACTTATGTCTGTGGCATATATGGCGTTCACCATGGGAATTGTATTCTGCGGACTGATGCAAATGGCAGTATATAATAATACTACGAGTCCTCTAAATGCCGGAGCCATCGTAAAGAAGCGAGAAAACACTACATGGCAGTCGGTAACTGTATTAGCCGCACTTTTCGTACCGTTATTAATCTGTAAGATACTGATTTTCTGCTTTAATGAAGATACGGCTTATGTGTTATTCATTATATTAGGTATAGCCGGATTCGCTACCCATCGCTTATGGATACATAATATATATACCCGTATGATGAAGCGCCGTTACCAGAATATGGAGGGATTCAGAAGTTCCAAATAAACCATTATAAATAGATAATTCAACGATGGAAACAGTCATCAGAGACCTAAAGAAAAGTTATAATAATACCACTGCACTCGATATTGCCGATTTTCGCATCTGTGATGCAGGCGTTATAGGATTGGCAGGAAATAACGGTGCCGGAAAAACTACTCTATTCCGCCTTATGCTAGATTTAATAAAGGCGGACTGCGGCTCAGTACAAATAGACGGTATCGACGTAGCCCGCAGCGAAGCTTGGAAAGAAAAAGTCGGGGCTTATATCGACGATAGTTTTCTGATAGATTATCTTACTCCAGAAGAGTATTTCCATTTCATCGGCAAGATTTGCGGCATCGACAAACAGACTATCGATGAGCGAATTACACGGTTCTCTCATTTCTTAGGCGAGGAAATACTATCGGCCTCAAGACTTATACGAAACCTTTCGGCAGGCAACAAGCAGAAGACGGGTATAGTAGCTGCACTTCTGCATAATCCGCAGTTGGTATTGCTTGATGAGCCGTTCAATTTTCTAGACCCCTCATCGCAAGTCACACTGAAGCATCTGATAAAAGACTATAATCAGTCTACCGGTGCCACAATAATAATATCCAGCCATAATCTGAACCAAATCACCGAGTTATGCGAGCGTATTATCTTGCTGGAGCACGGAATTATTATAAAAGACATCGATAATTCTGACGGCAATGCTAAATCAGAACTCGATTATTATTTCGGGGAATAAAGAATAATTATCCTCAAATGTTTCAAGAATCGAAAAATGGCATAACTTTGTGAACACCGACTAAAACATTAATTAAAAAACGACAATGGCAGATAATTATCTGGAAAAACAGAGAGAGCTTTACGAAATACGCAAAGCCGCATGGGAGAAAAAGAAAAAATACGGAGTCAAGAAGAAAGTCGCACCTAAGAAAGAAGCGACTACAAACATTGACCAAAACAACAACGATGTTACGCAGACCAAATAGGTAACAACAAACATAAACGCATTATTTAATTTTAAATTTAACTACATGATTAACAGATTCATCTTAAACGAAGTATCATACTTCGGTGCCGGATCGAGAAAAGAATTGCCAGAAGCATTGGCACGCCTAAACCTTCACAAAGCATTGGTAACTACCGATAAAGGACTCTTGAAAGTAGGAACCGCACAGATGGTAACCGAAGTGCTCGACAAGGCTGGTTTCCCTTACGAAATCTACAGCGAAATAAAACCTAACCCTACAGTAACCAACGTGAAACAAGGTGTAGAAGCTTTCAAGGCTTCGGGTGCCGACTGTATTATCGCCATCGGAGGCGGCTCATCAATGGATACAGCAAAAGGTATCGGTATCGTAACAGCCAACCCAGAATTCGCTGACGTTGTTTCGCTTGAAGGATGCGCTCCTACAAAACACAAGTCTATTCCTATCATCGCACTGCCTACTACCGCTGGTACAGGTGCCGAAGTAACTATAAACTATGTAATTATAGACGAAGAACATCAGAAGAAGATGGTGTGCGTAGACCCTAATGACATTCCGGCAGTTGCCATCATCGACCCAGAACTGATGTATTCACTTCCTAAAGGACTGACAGCAGCTACCGGTATGGATGCGCTGACTCACGCCATAGAAGGTTATATCACTAAAGGTGCTTGGGTTATGTCGGATATGTACGAACTTCAGGCCATCAAGATGATTGCCGAAAATCTGCCTTTGGCTGTAGAAGAACCTACCAATCCTGTAGGTCGTGAAGGTATGGCTCTTGCACAATACATTGCCGCTCAGGCATTCTCTAATGTAGGTTTGGGCTTGGTACACGGTATGGCCCATCCTATGGGATCGTTGTTCGACATTCCTCACGGCGTGGCCAATGCGTTGCTTCTCCCCACTATCATGGAGTACAACATGCCATGCTGCATAGAAAAATACGGAGTAATAGCCCGCACAATGGGTGTAGATACTACCGGAATGACTCCCGAACAAGCTGCACAGGCCGCATGCGACGCTGTCAAAGCTTTAGCTATCCGTGTAGGCATTCCACAGCATTTGTCGGAACTCGGCATTAAAGAAGAAAACATCCCGGCATTGGCAGCACAGGCTATAGCCGACGTTTGTACTCCGGGCAATCCGCGCGACGTAACCGAAGATACTATTAAGGAACTATATAAGAAAGTGTTATAAGAAACAGTAGTTTCTAAAAAGCAAAAAGCAAGAGTATACTACTTGAAGTACACTCTTGCTTTTTTCAGAACATAGCCGCAATGCGGTTTCTGTCTGTATCACTGATGAAGCCTCACAGCTTCATAACATTCAAATGAATGCTGATGATTAATTATTAATCAGTCAGCGAAGAATTACTTAACCGATCCTTCGTGGAGCATTACATAACCCCAAATCATCGGATCTGCGTTAGACATTCTCTTCCAAAAACTTTTAATTACCTTTTTCATAATGTTATCCTTTCATTTAATTGTTAAACATTGCCTCTCTTTACTGTGAGAGACCTTTTTACCTATCAATAAATTAACCTAAATCATCCTCGCCTCACGGCGACTTTTTCTAACAATCTTTGTTACCTGAAAGTCTCTTTGCAAATCGTCTTTCGTTTTATTTCGATGCAAAGATATAACCTTTATCATTAAAAACATGTTTTTCAACATATTTTTTTGCACTGTATAGGCGTTTTATTGACACACATCAAAAAAACGTACCTAAATCGGTCATTATTGCATTCTCACAAGGCAAAATGACAGCTATAAAGCCCAACTTGTGTTCACAATGTCACTGACAAATTGTCCTATCAGATCATTTCTTTCATAAATTCAATTTTATGATTAACTTTGTGCCTAACCTAACGCTATAAAAGCATAGCGAAGGGAAGACATACAATACATATTTAATATGGAACAGCAGGAAACAGGCATTAAGGAAAGACAGCGCACAGGGCTGAAAGCGCCGAAACATTATAAAGTAACCATATATAATGACGACTTTACCACCATGGAATTTGTGGTAAAGGTACTTACTACGATATTCTTCAAGACTCCATCCGATGCAGAAGCCTTGATGATGAAGGTACATAAGGAAGGTTCGGCCATTGTAGGGGTCTATACATACGATATGGCCGTATCGAAAGTGGAAAAAGCAACTCGCATGGCTCGCGACGAAGGTTTTCCGCTGCGACTCACAGTTACCGGCGAATAAGAACACAAAACAACAATTATCATCTTTTTCATTATGGAGATAGCACACACAAACTACGTAAACAAGATATTTGCAATAGCGCAAAAAGAAGCGTCGAAACGAAGACATCAGTTCATCACACCCGAACACTTTCTCTACGCCATGCTGTCGCAAGAACCGTTCGTCTTTGCATTAGGATTAATGGGCGGTAACGATGCGGATCTGAAGGCACAACTTGAGGTTTTCTTTAAAGAGGAAATGGAATCGGTACCCGAAGGCATCGATTATGAGATTGAAGTGTCTGCGCAACTCAACAAAATGATGGAGCAGGCTTTTCAGATAGTAAACTACTCAGAATCGGACATGCTCGATATTCCGCACATCGTGGAGGCCATGTTTACCCTGAAAGATTCATGGGCCGCCCAGATTCTGAAGAGTCAAATCCGAAGCATTCCAGTAGAATTCATTGAGGAACTGATTAATGAATACGAAGCTGCCGAAGAATTAAACGGCAATGCGGAAGATGAAGGTGAAGGCGAAAGTCAGCCTCACTCATGGCGTTCGTTCGTGACTTGCCTCAACGATAAGATAAACGAGCACAATCCGCTGATTGGTCGCAAAGAGGAGTTGGAGCGAACCATCGAGGTGCTGTGCCGCAAAGAAAAGAACAACCCGCTGCATGTTGGTGAGCCTGGTGTAGGAAAGACAGCACTCGCCTACGGATTGGCCGCGCTCATAGAAAAAGGTGATGTACCCGATAGATTGAAAGGTTATCGCATCTATGAAATGGATTTGGCAGCCATGGTAGCTGGTTCGCAGTTTAGAGGCGACTTTGAAAAGCGTCTTAAAAGCGTTATGGAGGGCGTACAGAAAGAAGGTAAAGCTATTATCTACATAGATGAGATACATAATCTAGTAGGTGCCGGACGCTCGTCTGATAGTTCATTAGATGCATCTAACATTCTGAAGCCTTATCTTGAAGGTGGCGAAATTCGCTTTATCGGTTCTACCACCTTCGATGAGTACAACCGCTACTTCGCACGCAGCAAGGGTATGATACGCCGATTTCAGCAAATAGATATTCTTGAACCTTCTGAAGAAGAGGCCGTAAAAATCATAGAGGGTCTTAAGCCTAAATACGAGGAGTTTCATAAGGTGAAATATGAGCCGGGGGTTATTAAATATGCGGTTAACGCCAGCATCCGGCACATTACCGACCGTTATCTGCCCGATAAAGCCATCAACTTGATAGACGAAGCCGGAGCGTACCGTGAAATTCATCCGCAGGAAAAAGATGAGCAGACGGTAGACAAGCAACTGATAACAGAGGTTTTGGCTCGTATATGCAAAGTGGATAATCTGGCGATGAAAGAAAAAGACAATGAAGAGCTGGAGACTCTATACAGCCGCATCGGGGCTAAGATTTACGGACAAGATGAAGCCGTACGCCAAGTAACAGAGGCTATACAGATGGCTAAAGCGGGACTACTGGACGAGAACAAGCCGTTGGCTAGCCTGCTGTTTGTAGGTCCTACTGGTGTGGGAAAGACAGAAGTCGCTAAGGTATTGGCTCAAGAGTTGGGTATCTCTTTGCAACGTTTCGACATGAGTGAATATACAGAGAAGCATACCGTGGCAAAGCTTATCGGTTCGCCCGCCGGATATGTGGGATACGAAGACGGCGGATTGCTTACCGACGCTATCCGTAAGACTCCGTACTGTGTATTGCTGCTCGACGAGATAGAGAAAGCGCACCCCGACATCTTTAATATATTGCTTCAGGTGATGGATTATGCCATGCTGACCGATAACAAAGGCCGAAAAGCCGACTGCCGTCATCTGATACTAATCATGACATCGAATGCCGGGGCACAGTATGCGCATCAGGCTTCTGTAGGATTCGGCAGTCGTGTATCGACGGGCGAAGCCATGCTGAAGCAGGTAAAGAAAACTTTCAAGCCCGAGTTCATCAACAGATTGTCGGCTACGGTGGTATTCAACGATATGGATAAGCAGATGGCATCTCTTATTCTCGATAAGAAGTTGGACGAGTTGAAACTGAAGTTGGCTACCAAAGGCATACGTATGGAAATAGACCAGCAGGCACACGATTTACTGCTGCGTAAAGGCTTCGTGCCCGAATACGGAGCGCGAGAAATGGACCGTATCATCTCGTCTATGCTAAAACCGGAGCTGATGAGACAGATACTGTTTGGTTCACTGAAAAAAGGCGGCTCAGCCATCGTAACCGAAGAAAACGGAAAACTGGTAATAACCGCAGCCGAAAACACAGAGAAATAATATGGTATTCAGATTAAACAAACGCATAGAGTTCCCCGACCCACGATTAGGCGACGCAGACGGACTGTTCGCTGTGGGCGGCGATTTATCGGTAGACCGACTCATCTTGGCATACTCTAACGGCATATTTCCGTGGTTCGCCTTTCGTGAAAGCACCATACAATGGTGGTGCCCCATGGACCGCTTCGTTATTTTTCCCAGCGAGATACACGTTTCGCACTCCATGCGCACCCTAATGAATAAAGGCGAGTACCGACTCTCCATAAACCGGGCATTCGAAGATGTGATAAAGCAATGCGGCAAGTTGCGCGAAGAAGAGGAAGGAGCATGGCTTGGACCCGAAATGACACGTGCGTACACCGAGCTGAAGAATCAAGGCTTCGCTGCCAGCGTAGAGGTGTGGGATAAAGAAAACAATCTGGTAGGAGGACTGTACGGAGTAACATTAGGCCGTTGTTTCTTTGGCGAAAGCATGTTTTCGTTAGTTCCCAGCGCATCGAAATTGGCATTGATAGGCTTGGCGCAGATAATGGAGGCAAACGGCGGTGTAATGATAGACTGCCAGTTCGAGACTCCGCACCTTAAAACAATGGGCGGACGGCACATCACATACGATGAGTATATGGAATTGGTACGGGCTGAATAACATGGATTTTCAGAAAGAAGATAGTCTAATTCATCTAAATTATCTAACTTTGTATAAATCCAAATTGCACTTCTAAAATACATTAACTATGAAATATCCAGTTGGAATACAGACATTCAATCAAATTATAGAGCGTGATTTTGTTTATGTAGACAAAACAGATTTAGTTTATTCCTTGGCTACTGAAGGTAAGATTTATTTTCTAAGCCGTCCAAGACGCTTCGGAAAAAGTCTGTTGCTCTCTACGCTTCGTGCTTATTTCGAAGGCAAAAAGGATTTGTTCGCTGGTCTAAAGATTGAAGCCTTAGAGCATGACTGGCACGTACATAGGATATTTCATTTCGATTTTAATGGAGTTAATTTCACTGTTCCAGGTGCTTTAAACCGTGTATTAAGCAGTATTCTATCTCAATGGGAACAGGAATATGGTATCGTATCTGATATGCCACTAGAATTAGGTTTGCGCTTTAGCCGCATCCTTCAAGCCGCCGCCGAACAGACAGGACGAGGCGCAGTGGTATTAGTAGATGAGTACGACAAACCACTACTCGATGTGCTTGAAAAAGACCCTGAGTTATTGAATCAGAATCGTGAAATTCTGAAATCATTCTATTCGGTGTTCAAGCAAGCCGATGCTTCACTCCGTTTCGTCTTCCTTACTGGTGTTACAAAATTCTCGCAAGTAAGCGTATTCAGTGGTTTCAATCAGCCGCTTGATATCAGCATGACCGAGAAGTTTGAAGCCCTCTGCGGTATTACTGAAGAAGAATTACATACGCAGTTTGCTGAGCCAATCCGCAAAATGGCTGAATCGGATGGATGTACAGAAGAAGACATTCGTCAGAAACTGAAACGTCATTATGACGGTTATCATTTCAGCAAGAATATGGCTGATATCTACAATCCGTTCAGCTTGTTAAATGCCTTTTACAATAATGATGTCCGCGATTATTGGTTTACTAGCGGTACGCCTTCTTACCTGATTCGCTTGATGAATCATTTTCATGAGGGCATTGATGAACTTACCAATAAGTTCTATCTTCCGGATGAGTTCATCAACTATAAAGCCGACGTGGAATATCCTTTGCCGATGATTTATCAGAGCGGATACCTTACTATTAAGGATTACGATAAGGAATCGAATCTTTTCTTGCTCGACTTTCCAAACAATGAAGTAAAGAGCGGCTTCTTGGCTATGGTAGCTACCAACTATCTGCAGTGCACTACTCCTATGGAGTCTTGGATAGTAAAAGCGGTATTTGCATTACGCCGTGGTCAGTTGGAAAAGTTCCGTAAAATGCTGACTTCTTTTTTGGCGAGCATTCCTTATACCATGCGACGTAAGGAAAACGAGCGCGAACGTGAGCGTTACTTCCACTACACATTCTATTTGTTGCTTCGCCTAATGAGTGTCTATACTGTCCTAACAGAAAAAGAACAGAGCGAAGGAAGAGTAGATTGTATCGTTGAGACTCCTAAATACGTGTATATATTCGAATTCAAGCTGGATGGTACCGCTGCCGAAGCCTTGCAGCAGATTGATACGAAAGGTTACGCTCGTCCGTACGAAGCGGATACTCGCCAAGTATATAAGATAGGTGTAAACTTCTCTTCCGAAACCGGTACCGTAGCAGAATGGACTTCCGTCAATAATCAACAATAATCATAGAATACTTACGCCATTAATATAAAACGATAAATTAAGCATACAGCTATGCTAGCATAATACATGCAAAAATAACATTGCGATAAGTCAAATAAAACATTGCGATGAACACATTGAAACATTGCGATGAGTCAACTGAAAAAATACGATGAACAGTTCGACTCACCGCAATGTTTTTTTACCCCACTCAAAACATATTCTGAGGCCGTTTTATTCTCATTATTCACAAAACAAGATATAGCTAAAAGCAATAGCGGTACTACTACGTTAAATAAAATATTGGTACATAAAATTGCTTCTTAAAAATGGCAGTTTTTTCCATTTAAATGCGTAATTACATGTTTAAACTAATTTAATGTCATCGCTCCGTTCTGTCGCCATTTCATCTACAAAAATAATCAATCCCTATATAGCGAGAAAGAGCACTTAGGTCATTATAAAAAGTTGAATAACGCACCCCACTGATTAATTTATAATCCTCACAAGCTATAGCACAACTATAACTCTCTAACCTAAATCTTCTTTTAGAACACCAGCCACCTCCCTTTATACTTTTGTAATACTCACATATACAGCAATTACGAATATCAAAGTTATGCTCCTTTGCTGCAATAAGACCACATCTATAAAAGTAGTCACGATGACAACTATTCTCTTCTAACGTCATTTCAAAGCAAGAAGTATTCACCCTTTTTTGATAGTTAAAACATGTAGATTTAACAGGAGAATAAACTTTACCACTACTATACAAGATAAATTTATCAAGTTTATGTTGTGGAGTAATCTGCCCATCAACAGCTACATTATCAATTTTGAAACCATAATATTTAATAACTTCACTTTCTTCAATTTCACAACCTGCAACAAGTTTCTCTACATCCTCTTCCGAATGCACTTCAAATTCTATTATATGTGCATCAGAATTTTTCTTTTGCTCTGTACACTCATGTGTAACTTTTATTTCAACAAAGATATATTTGTTCGGATTCTCCTCATTATACCACAATAAATCTGGACGAAACACATCTTCTCCCAAACGAATGTTTTTTTCTACATCACACTTATTAAAAAACTTCTTCAAATCATAAGACTCCTTCTTTATATCCACACAAGCATCTTCTATTTTCCTCCAAAAACAACCATCAAAAAGCGAACATTTATACAATTTATTCAAATGTAGAACCAATGATTTAGATTCATCGAACCACTGTTTTATACGTATTTTAGCATAACCGTGCAAGTAAGTTTCATAAGAGCATTTTTTCTGTTCTTCATTAGCAAATCTATAATCATGAGCAAAATGCCACTCTCGCTTCTTTCCACACTTTTTTATCATACGACAACGGCAAAAAGGACAATAAAAATCATCATTAGACTTATGTGCGTCTTTTATATGAACCAACATGCCATACTTAGAAACAGCATAATGCTGTTCCTTTCTATATTCACTATGCATAGTATAGAATATTACAAGTCTACAAAATCCACTTTTTTACCCAATACAGCAGCTATCTTTGATAAGATATCAAGCCCAACAGAATATCTTCCGTTCTCAATACGACTAAGATTTGCAGCATCTATTCCTGCAAGACGAGCTAAATCACGAGCCTCTACTCCTCTTTCTTCACGTATCTCACGAATACGCAAACCTATTCTCGCCCTATCCTCATAACGCGTACCAGAGCTAATACCTAAAATGCCTCCACAAATAGCAAATTGCATAGCTTCTCGCCAAATAGAATCAACCATGAGTTCTTTATTATCAGAAAAATTCTTATCAAAAAGAAATTCCAACCAATGCAACTCATAACTTTGCGTTTCTTTACTTGTATACGCACCAACTTTACATAATACAACAAAAACTTCTCCATCAGGAGCTGTTACTTCAACCTCTTTATCACTAATAATCTGCGCAGATGACTGAGTTGAAGTTTCAAGAAATTCTTTAATATTAAATTTTGCCATAATTTCATCGCAGTTTTTATAGTGTTGTCCCCACTTTTAAATTATTGACTGCACAAAAATAACAAAACATATCCAAATTGGCAAATACAACAATTGCAAAAGTTCTACTTATTATTCAATTCATTAGGGCTTACACGGACTTTCACCCGTTATATAATGCTCATGCCGAGCGTACAAAAATTTGCGAGATACTGTGTCTGAACAATATCTCGCAAAATGTTTTTTTAAAGGACTACTAATTATATATCATACTCTCAATCATACTTTAGACGGCTTCTGCTATTTTTTTGCATGGCATAAAAAAGTCCTCCAAATATGAGAGCTTGACAATGTATATTCGTAATGCCTTTATTTTTCCATGAATTGTTTCAGTCCCTGCGTGATATATGTCCAAACTTCTTGGAAAGTCAACGGTTCCTTGAATTTGAGTTTCTTCAAATAGCTGTTCCACATAATGTTCCGTTTGGCATCTGTTGCAAAAGAATCCTCGAAAAGGCTATAGTCTGTAGAGATGGCGGTACCTCTATTCTCAAATGTAGCAGTAATGGCTTCTTGCAATGTATTCAAATCAATTTCTCCTGCTTTGAGTATTCTGTACACATCAAAGAAGTCTTTCATACGACTGTTCTCTGTTGCATGGTCTATCATCGCCTGATACTTTTCTGCCACTACGGTTTCTAAGGAATAAGCCAAGATGTCAACTTCTGGCAATGAGTCCAACAACACCGGATAAGAAAGGTCAACAGGCGCAGGAGTTATAATGTCACCAAAGCCTATATCCATGGAAATGACTTGGCTTGCCGTATCAAGTCCTACCTTGATATGCACTCGCACACCATTATATTCTTTTTTGAGCGTGATTTCTTCTACACTAATACTGTCTTTGTCAAAGACAACTCCATCTTCTATGCATTCTATATCACATAACTTCGTGAATGTCTCTTTTATATTATCCAACTCACGGCTAATCTGCAGACCAAGGAAATCGATGTCCAATGTTGGTCTTGCTTTCAAATGCTCATGGGCATATAGTAATGCGCCACCTTTCAATATGAAGCGTTTTTTATATGGACTTACCGACAGGCGGTATAACATACGCTCTTGAAAGTATCGTGTCAATATCGTTTGGTAGAAGACGTTCTCTTCTTTTGATATGTTAAGCAATTTCGCTTTTACTGAACGAGCGTAATTCTTTGTTGTCATATTTCTTGTTTTATAATTCCATTTGTAGATAAGTCCCCAATGTTTTAGCAACTCTCAGCTGCGAGGCGTATTTCATCAGTTTGCTGATATTGCGGTCTCTGCATTTCAGATATTCCTTTATGATTTCCGTGCAGACATCTATGCCGATTTTGTTTCTATACTTTACAGCATCACAGACACATTTCTCCACATCGTATATCTTCACATTGAAACCCTCAATCTCTGCATTCGTTATTCCAAGACTAAAGGCTGTTTCACTCCAATGGTACAATGTGATTGGGGGATAATCTGGAAGTGTAATTTTTCGACCTCTTTTGATAGCAATACAATATTCTTGTGGTACTTGTGTGGACAACTGATAATATGACCAAGCGGAATAGAGACACAGTACACCACCAGGAACAACCTTTTCTACATCAAGCATTTGGCTTGCCAAATGGTCATCAGTAGCATACACTCCTCTTTTTATTCTAGTGAGTTCGCCATTCTTGGCTGCTTGCAATACTTTATAATATGCAGTTCTTCCTTCCATATCTTTTGCAGAGATATAGCCTTCAGATTTTTGATCTGTCATACACTTTTCCATGATTTGCATCTTTAATTCGGTATAAAGCTACTACATTTTTTCAAAAGTGTGGTAAGTTTATACGAAAATCTACGCAAAAATCACGCAAACATATCCATTAATATACAAACTAACTAAAAACCGCATCTATGCATAAAAACAACAAAAGCGTCTGCAGCACATCACACTACAGACGCTTTTGTTGTATATAATAAGGGATAATCCTTAATAAATCATCAATCCATTGCGTTCAAGTCAACGAACTTACCACGCTGACGACGCTCTTCAATCATTTTCTTCAGTTTCTTACCACGCTCAGGAGCAATCAGCTTACGGGCAAAGATATTAGGAATAGCAACTCCCAATGCGATGCAAAGAATGATAAGCGAAGCACGGATACCGTTGTTCATAGCTGTTGTAACCTCACCTACTACACCGTGCATATCGATGAATGCGAAAAGAGCACGATACATCAATACTCCCGGAACCATAGGGATTACACTAGGAATAGAAAGGCAATGGTGCGGAGTATGGAACCAGTGAACAGCCTTTACCGCTATCAAACTGATAAGCGCAGAACCGGCGAACGAACCCATAACAGGTCCCCAGTCTAATCCGATGTTGTTACTGCTGGCACCCAAGTTTACGAAGTTACGTGAACAAACGGCAATGATACCTCCTATAGCTACCACCCACAACAGACGGCGCTGGATGTTGAATATCATAGAGAATCCCATAGCCGAGATAGCCGCAGCCAACGCATATTCCCAATATTCGTGGTGAGGAGTCATACTGAGGTCTTTCACAAAGTTATCGATACCGCATATCTTAATGGCAAACGCTATACCGAAGGCCATAGCTGCTACCATAAGCAATGTATTAAGCGCACGCGTCCATCCCACCTGTATATAGCTGTCGAGCATATCGCTAACAAAGTTGATAAGCGGCACACCGGGCACTATAAACAATGCACAAGCCATAAGCGGATGCCATGGAGTATCTGAATGCAGAATAGCATGTAACCATGAAGGAAGCATTCCGTCGACTGCCGGAGTGGAAATAAAAGTAGATGCCCATGCCAACAATGTAGAAAGGAATGCTGCCAAGGCGATATTTACATAATGGTTAGAACCTAATTCATTAAGAACGGCACGCAAACGGAAGCCCAAGATAGCGGCTATAGAAGCGTAGAAGAACGCAGGCCAGTCACAACCGAACTGAACGCAGAATCCACCGCAGGCAAATCCGGCACCAATAGCAACTTGCCACGGAGTATAATTACGTTTTTGGTTGCCAATTCTCTCAAGTTCTTTATCGTATTGTTCAATGGTATAGTCTTCACGAATAGCTCTCCACGAGAGTTTACTTAGTGCCGAAATGGCTGTCATGTTGATTCCGTGCTTATCGCAGCGCTGGAATTTAGAGAACGAATGCTCCTCGTCGCTCAGGTTAACCATCAGCATGTTGTAGTTTACATAAATATGCAGATGTTCTTCGGGAAGTCCTAAAAACGCTGCAGCACGCTTCATGTTACGGAGAATGCGGCTTGTATCGGCTGCACTTTCTACCAACAATTTACCTGTACGCAACAAAATGTCAAGCTTACGTCTAAGCAATTTCTCCTGTACCTGACTTTTCTGTTGCTTTTTAACGTATTCCTCCAATCCTTGTCCAATTACCTGAATGTCACAATTTGAATTCGTTTTTTCCATATTTGAGTATACCTATTTTTATTTTCGGTGCAAAGATAGTACAAATAAAAATTATGCAGAACAAATAAAGGCGGCTTTAGATTAAAAACATGTATATTTTATGCAAACGCTTTTGCTGTTACAATATAATATAACTAAAAAAGGAGGTATGATTTTTCTACACACCTCCTTAATATATCGTTAAGTCCTAATAAATCCCTGCTTTAATCTTGCAGAGGTTTCTTAATCTTCAATTCATACAAGTCATTACGACGGTCGCGCAAGTTACGTACACTACCGTAAGTATGAAGTTCGTTCAGCAAATCCAAGTCTACATCAGATACCAAAATCATTTCGGTATTAGGAGTAGCCTCAGCACGCTTTCCATCAGTTGGGAAAGCAAAGTCGCATGGAGTAAATACGCCCGACTGTGCATACTGTATATCCATATTATGTACGCGCGGCAAGTTGCCCACACTACCTGCTATCACTACGAAACATTCGTTTTCAATGGCACGGGCCTGTGCGCAAACCCTTACGCGCGAATATCCGTTCTGGGTATCGGTAAGGAAAGGCACAAACAAAATCTGCATTCCTTGGTCGGCCATAATACGAGACAATTCGGGGAATTCTACGTCGTAGCATATCAGCACACCGATTTTTGCGCAGTCGGTATCGAAAGTACGTACCATTTTTCCTCCGCTCAATCCCCAGCTCTTTACTTCATCGGGGGTAACGTGTACTTTTTCGTACATATCGTATGTTCCGTCTCGGCGGCACAAGAAGCCTACATTGTACAAGCTGCCATCTTCTTTTACGTAAGGCATACTGCCGGTAATGATATTGATGTTGTAGCTGATAGCCAAATTGATAAAGCGCTCGCGCACTTCGTCTGTATATTGTGCCAAGCCACGGATAGACTGTGCCTCGCCCATATCGTTAAACTTCGCCATAAGCGGAGCGTTGAAATATTCAGGGAAGAGAACAAAGTCGCTCTTATATCCAGAAACAGCGTCTACGAAGAATTCTACTTGTTCAAATACGTCGTCAAGAGTCTTGTAAGAACGCATCTGCCACTGTACAAGTCCCACACGGACGGTTGTCTTGCGGTCTACATAGCTGTCGGTAGATTCTTGATAGTAAATGTTATCCCACTGAAGCAGAGTAGCGCAGTGGCAAGATTCTTCATCGTTTGGCAAGTAATTGCGCATCACACGGCGCACGTGGAAGTCGTTTGACAACTGAAACGTCAACACCGGGTCGTAAATCTCGCGCGAACGTACCTTCTCAATGTACTCCTTAGGGCGCATACTATCGGCATACTTATAATAATTAGGAATACGCCCGCCAAACATGATAGCCTTCAGGTTGAGCTTTTCGCAGAGTTCCTTGCGGTACTCGTACATTCGGCGCGCCAAGCGCAGTCCACGATATTCGGGGTGAATAAAGACCTCGATACCGTACAGAATGTTTCCTTCGGGGTTATGAGTATTAAAAGTTTCATTTCCGGTAACCTTGGCATAGGTATGGTCACCTTTTACCATGTCATAATTAACGATAATAGAGAGTGCACATCCCACTATCTTGTCGTCTACTACAACGACTATCTGTCCTTCCGGAAAAATGGTAATAAGTTTCTTGATTTGAGCGTGTGTCCAAAAAACATCTTTATCTGCATAAACGCGGGTAAACGACTGGGCAAGCTGATTGTAGTCTGAAAGCTGAAGATTCCGCACCTCAACTTTGTTGATTTTATGTGTCGGTTCCATATAAATAAATATAATGATACTTCGTTAAGTCGCCGCAAAATTACTAAATATATTCATTGGGTATTCTCGATGCCCCTTATTTGTTTTTAGTCAGATAAATACTGTTTGTTATGCAGTCAGGCAATTCCTCCTGATAATGCGTTACCATAATCATGGTTTTGTCCTTACGCTGGCAGAACGCTTCTATCACATCTTTCACTAGTCGGCGATTTACCATATCTAGGCCGTGCAAGGGTTCATCCAATATCAGCAGCTCTGGGTCTTTAACAAACGCACGGGCCAACAACACCATACGTTGCTCTCCGCTGGACAGCTGCAAGAAATTGCTGTCGGCCAAATCGGCAATACCAAATATATCCATCCACCACAAGCAGGTATCACGGTCTTCAGGACGAGGTTTTTTATATAGTCCGATGGAATCGTGCAAGCCACTTGCCACGATATCAATGGCAGGCAAATTCTTCAGATAGGCACGATGCATCTCCGGACTGACGTATCCGATGTGTTTCTTTATCTCCCAAATACTCTCTCCGCTGCCTCTTTTACGGCCGAACAAAGAAATGTCGCAAGCATAGCTCTGCGGATTATCGGCACACACCAAACTGAGGAGAGTAGACTTTCCGGCTCCGTTCTCACCGCTCAACGCCCATTTCTCGCCACACTTCACCGTCCAGTCGAGTTCTTTCAGAATAGTGCGCTCGCCATAGCGGATGCTTACCTTATTCAAATCGACAATATGCTCTGTATGATAAAGATTATCTGAGTAAGGCAACTCAATTATGCGCTGACGCTTCTCATCACTCAACACATGAGTTGGTGCCTCCGGACGAGACGCCAAGTATTCCTCCTTGGTAAGTTTAGCACCGCAAATACGGTCGGCTACGGGGATTACATGAGTAATGAAAGCTGGAATATCATCGGTTTTAGAAAGAATCAATATCACCTGCAAGTCTGTCATTTCAGTAAGTTTCTTCAGCAACTCGTGAAGCAACTGGCGAGTCTTTGCATCAAGACCGATAAAAGGATTGTCCATGATGAGCACACGAGGGTCGGACATCAATGTCTTGGTAAGCTGAAACTTACGCAACTCCCCACTCGACAGCAATATGATGTGCTTATCGAGCATTGCCTCTATACCAAAAAGATTGTAAAGAGCGTCGCGCAGTTCGGGGTTCTTACATTCGGGCAAAAGATCGCGTACTACCGGAGTCTCATCCAAGTCTTGCGAGTTCCATCGCTGCTGATAATAATAATTTCCGTCGGCATCGCCATACGAATCACGGAAAGTGATATACTTTATATTATCAGACACAAGGTTAGAGTGCGATGGCGAGAAATCATACTTCACCTCATTCATCAGCAGAGGATAGCGTCCTGTCATCGTATCGACCAACAAGCTTTTTCCGGCGCCGTTTCCGCCAACTATCGCCACATGCTCTCCCTTTCCTATCTGCAGATTGATAGGTTCTTTCAATCGGTAAAGCGGATGACGCGTTACCCCGTTTTCTATCGTAATTACATTTTGCATTGTTATACTGTTTGTTGTTATATCATTGATGAATAATCATGGCCGACATGGGAGCCACCACTGTCTGATTGCCTTGCAGCGTACCTAACCCAAGTACCAAATCTATCTTGCCGTCGCGACAGGCTATCCAGTACTTACCGTCGGGTATATCTACTTTTATCGGCTCGGTACGTGCATTTAGCACTACGATGGTATTGAGCCAACTATCGCCACATGGCTTACCTTTTAAGCGAAACGCCACTACGTTGGTAGCAGGCACATGAATAAATTCCAAGTGTTTACGTATTAAGTCGGGACTACCCAAGCGGAATGCCGGATGTGCCTTACGCATCGCTATCAATCCCCTTATATAATCGAACACTTCACGATGAATGGTTTTCAGTCCCCAGTTAATGGCATTGATACTGTCTCCGCTGTTATAAGAATTGGCCACCCCGAATTTACTGCGCAATATCTCGTCGCCCGAGTAAATGAAAGGCACGCCTTGCGATGTCAATACCGCAGTTTCTGCCAACTTCTGCCAAGCGTAGAGTTCTTTAACCGAAGCTCCAGGTACTGTTTTCCGCAAGCGGTCGAACAAGCATAGGTCGTCATGACAACTTACATAACTTATAAACTGCATTGGCGAATTAGCCCAAACAGCCACACTGCTTGCGATAGAATCACCCATTAGCTGAGGATGAGAGATACCCCCTACAATGCCGTAGCGAACATCTGTCTCAAAATGCGGACGCCCTACTATAAAGCCTCCCTTGGCATCATCGCCGAAAGGACCGCGCAAACCGTCGCGGAACTCATCGCTGAAAGCGGCTACACCAGGCATCTGATATACATTCTTCTTCATTGCAAGCAGAGAGTCGGGCAACTGCGCCTTGCCCGCCGTCCACCCCTCACCTAATATATATATGGTAGGATCGATAGCATCGAGAGCCTTGCGTATAGCTTTCATGGTCTCCACATCGTGAATGCCCATCAAGTCAAAGCGGAATCCGTCGATATGATATTCTTTCGCCCAATAGCATACAGACTCTACCATGAACTTGCGCATCATGGGGCGCTCGCTTGCCGTTTCGTTTCCGCAGCCCGAAGCATCACCAGTCAGTCCGTCGGAGGTGGTTCTATAAAAATATCCGGGAACAGTTCGCTCAAAATTACTGCCACGAAGCACTGCTGTATGGTTAAAGACCACATCCATTATTATACGGATGCCGGCTTTATGCAAAGCCATAACCATCTGCTTAAACTCTTTTATGCGGACTTCGGGAGAATAAGGATCTGTAGAATAAGAGCCGTCGGGCACATTATAGTTTTTAGGGTCGTAACCCCAATTGTACTGAGGTCTATCTTTTCGAGTCTCGTCCACCGACGAGAAATCAAAAGACGGGAGCAACTGCACATGTGTTATGCCAAGTTCTTTAAGGTGAGCTATTCCAGTAGCTTCGCCCAAATACGTATGCGTACCCTCTTCGGTCAGAGCGAGGAACTTTCCGTTGTTTCGGATGCCAGATATAGTATCCGCCGAGAAGTCGCGGTGATGCATCTCGTATATAATAATATCGGAGAAACTCTTGAGAGGAGGACGCACATCGCTACTCCACCCCTTTGGGTCAGTAGACTTCATGTCGATAATAGCGGCACGATCACCATTTACGCCAACCGCTTTAGCCATCACACCAGGAGTATCACCCTGCCACATGTCGTCTATCTTGACATTAAACGTATAGAACTTGCCTTTCAAATCACCATCTGCCGAGGCTGTCCATACGCCGGAAGAATTTTTCGTCATCGTTATCATACGATAGGTAGAACCGCCTTCTCCTTTCTCGTACAGCAGCACCCGCGCTTCGCTTGCGGTAGGCGCCCATACCTGAAAACGGGTTTCCGCCGGCGAGTAAGTCATCTCGTTCCATTCGCCATCAAATGTAGGATAATCTTCAAAGGCATCGGGAGTATTGTCCTTTACCGAAGAACAACCTACAGCCAACGTCATGAACGACATTAAACATATATCTTTTATCTTCATATTTCAACTTTTCTATATCGCCTCATCAGCGGACCACCTTATCGGGGTTCTTCTTTATGAAATCTTTCCAACCCGAATACGACTTGTCGACAGAAGGACGCCCCATCTGTAAATAATGACAATATGCCGCACCCAACGCATCGGTAGCATCCATAAAAGGTCCCATCTCAGATTCCGGAATGTGCAGCATACGCTTCAACATGTCGGCCACCTGCTCCTTGCTGGCTTGTCCGTTGCCGGTGATGGCCATCTTTATCTTCAGCGGCGCATATTCCGTAACCGGGATGTCACGACAAAGTGCCGCTACTATGGCAACTCCCTGCGCACGCCCCAACTTCAGCATAGACTGCACGTTCTTTCCGAAGAAAGGAGCCTCGATAGCCAACTCATCGGGCAGATAAGAATTAATCACCCCCTGCACCCGCTCGTAGATATGCTTCAACTTAAGGTACGGGTCTGTGCATTTGCGCAAATCTATCACCCCAAGCGTCATAACCTGAGGCTTAACGCCCGTTACCTTAAGTACTCCATATCCCATGATATTGGTACCAGGGTCTATTCCTAATATTATCTTTTCCTTTACTGGCTGTATCACCGTATCACCTCCATCAATGTCGGAAATCCTATCACCTTATCTTTAAAGGTCTTCTTCAGTTCTTCGTTAAGATTAGCCCCACATGTGGTATGCCAATGATGCAAAACCGATGAGTCTTCTACCTCCCACTGTACTGAAAAGCACTCGCTATCCTGCTCCTGATGGCTCAAAATACGCAATATGCGCGGATTCTTAAGCTCGCCCGACTTCTCTGCTTCGGGAATATAACATTCGTTTAACCAGATAACGAAATTGCGGGCATCGCCCATCTCTACATGATAAGTGGTATTATAAATAAGCATAATCTGTAAGTGTTTTATTATTCGGCAAAGGTAGCAAATTACGCTTATATCATCCGCCATCGGTAAAATTTTAACCAGAAATAGGGTGTGTTAAGGCAACTTTTACTATTTTTGCGCAATTAATGCGATTGTGTGCAATACAATGGAAATTTACAACAGCCTAATAGGACTTATAGAAAACAGCATCCGCCAGAATTGGGATAGGGATGCTTTGACAGATTACAAAGGTGCAACCCTACAATACAAAGATGTAGCGCGTAAGATAGAAAAAATGCATATTCTTCTTACCCAGTGTGGAATAAAGCAAGGCGACAAGATTGCTATTTGCGGTAGAAACAGCGCTAATTGGACAGCCACTTTTTTAGGTATCATCACTTATGGTGCCGTGGCAGTGCCCATCTTGCACGAGTTTAAAGCCGACAATATACATAATATTGTAAACCACTCAGAAGCACGCTTGCTGGTTGTGGGCGACCAAGTATGGGAGAACCTTAACGAAGCGAATATGCCAAACTTGGAAGGCATCATCGAATTAAAGGACTTCGATCTTGTGGTTTCGCGCTCTGAACAACTTACGCACGTGTACGAACATCTTAACGAAGAGTTCGGTCACCGATATCCCTACAAATTTCGGGCTTCAGACGTGTCTTACAGACGCGAACAGCCTGAAGAGTTGGCAATCATCAATTACACGTCGGGTACTACAGGTTACTCTAAAGGGGTTATGCTCTCATACCGCAGTGTAGTGTCGAACATCATGGATATACGCTCTAAGATTGAGCTTAAGCCTGGCGACCATATAGTATCAATGTTGCCGTTGGGTCATATATTCGGACTTGTATTCGATTTCATCTTCGGTGTTACCTCTGGAGCGCATTTGTGGTTCCTTACCCGTATGCCTTCGCCTAAGATTATAACCGAATCGTTCGCCGTAATCCGCCCCCGCCTCATCTGCTGCGTACCTCTGGTAGTAGAGAAGATATTCAAGAAGAATGTCCTCCCTAAAGTAGATAACAATCTTGGCAAACTGTTGCTCAAGTTGCCGGTAATCAGCGACAAGATTAAAGATATGATACGCCAATATGCCATGGAGGTATTCGGCGGAAACTTTATAGAAATCGTTGTAGGCGGAGCACCGTTCAATGCCGAAGTCGAAGCCTTCTTGCGTAAGATTAACTTCCCTTACACCATAGCTTACGGTATGACAGAAGCGGCACCGCTTATATGCCACAGCAGATGGGATGAAATAAAATACACCTCATGCGGAAAGACGGTGATGAATATGGAAACCAAGGTGTTATCTGACGACCCGGAAAATATTCCAGGTGAGTTAGTATGCCGTGGCGACAATGTAATGATGGGGTATTACAAGAACGAAGAGGCTACCGCACAGACCATAGACCGCGACGGATGGTTGCACACCGGCGATATGGCCATAAAGGATGCCGAAGGAAACGTATTCATAAAAGGAAGATGCAAGAATATGCTTCTTACCGCTTCCGGACAAAATATATACCCAGAAGAAATAGAGGCACGACTGAACAATATGCCGTTTGTAAACGAATCGCTTGTTCTGCTTTCAGACAACAAGCTGATAGCATTGGTATACCCTGATAACGAAGAGGCGTTTACACAAGGACTAAGTAAAAAGCTGTTGGAAGATGCTTTGGAGACAAACCGTATAGAGTTGAACAAGCAATTGCCAGCATACGCACAGATAACACGCTTTACTCTGTATCCCGAAGAATTCGAGAAGACCGCCAAGAAGAGCATAAAGCGTTATCTCTATCAAGATATAGAAGAAGTGAGAAGCAACGCTTAAACCTTGCCGAAATTCATAAAAAACAGCCGCACGGTTTCTATTGAGACCATGCGGCTGTTTTTATACCATATCACCATTTACAGTTTTTGAGATCAGAACGTACGTCCCTGAAAGACGTGACTCTTACGGATAGGCAATACCACACCATTCAAAGTCAAACGATTCGAGTTGAAATTAGGAGAGATTTCTACAGAAGCATTGCTGGTTCCCTTAGGCATAGTAACGAAAACCTGAGCTGATATTCCGTTTCCCATTACATTAAACTCCAAATGAATGGTTCCCTTTTTGTCGATAGTCTTCTTATAACCGGAAACCGAACCTTCTACAGTTACACCTCCTAATCCGTTAGGACCGCTTACAGGAATATTAAAAGCCACCTGTACTACAGCTTTATCTCCTTTTACAGAAACGAAATTGGTATTCGCATTTACATAAGCAAACTCACCGTACTTAAATACTACCTGATCGGCTTCAAGTGTAAATGCCTTGTCGTCGATTGCTTTTACAGCCTCATCATACAACAAACTGTCCAACTTGGCCTGCAATATATCCTGTTCAATACGGATAGAATCCTCTTTTGTTTGCTGTGCCTTAACATTTCCTGCCAACATCAGCATGGAAAACATAGTCAATAGAATAATCTTTTTCATAAGTCTGTCTTTTTTTAGTTTTCAAACAGATAACTACAAAAAGCAGACAAATGCTGCATGATGGCAGTTTAAAGAAGATTAAAAATAGTACCTCTTAACTATCTGTAATATTCTATAGCTTTACGGCTGAGCTGCGTGCTGAAACTGTTCTATAAGCGATGTAATGTTTGCGGTAAACAAGCGGGCTGAAATAGCCAACAAGATAATACCGAAGAACTTACGGATAATATAGATTCCACCTTTACCGAGCAGACGCTCCACACGGTTGGTCATACGCAACACTATATACACCCAAGCCATGTTAAGAGTCAACGCCAACACAATATTGATTGGCGCATACTCCGCACGCAGAGAAAGCAGTGTGGTAAACGAAGCCGCTCCAGCCAACAGCGGAAAGACCAGCGGTACCAAGGTAGCCTCCTTGATAGGACCTATATTCTTAAACACTTCAATATCGAGTATCATCTCTATCGACATCAGAAACAAAACAAACGCTCCGGCTACGGCAAATGATGCGATATCAACCTGAAACAACTTGAGCAACATATCGCCGGCGTAGAAAAAGCCTATCAGTAAGGCAAAAGATATCAAAGTAGCCTTTGTAGCATTAACATCACGCCCTTTCTGTCTTAAATCAAGAATAATAGGTATAGCTCCAAAGATATCAATTACCGCGAACAGCACAATGAAAGCACTGATAAGTTGTTGAAAATCAAATCCTCCCATAAATCTATTTTTAGTTTCGTTTAAAAATGAAATTATCTCTTCGGCAGAACGAAGCGAGAACTCACCGCTCTACCAAGGGGCAAACTTACGGAAAATATGCGTGACTATCGAAAAAAAACATGAAAAGATAAAAAAGCGCCGCATGAAATCGGACGAAATCATGCGGCGCATTCTTTATTCTCTCAAATCAAGGGTTACAGTGTAACGCCTGTCTTGAATATTGCTATCTCGCGATAATCTTTCTTTTCGTTGTTTACAAACTCACCGCTTGCTACACGGATAACATAGTCTACGAAACGTTTGCAAGTTTCAGTCATCGGCTCATTTTCTACAATTACGCCGGCATTGAAGTCAATCCATCCCGGTTTGTGCTTAGCCAAATTAGAATTGGTAGAAACCTTCATGGTAGGTACGTATGTACCGAAAGGAGTTCCTCTACCAGTGGTAAACAATACCATATGGCAGCCGCATGAAGCCAAAGCAGTAGCTGCAACCAAGTCGTTGCCCGGAGCAGAAAGCAGGTTAAGACCCTTGGTAGCGATGCGTTCGCCATAAGGCATAACGCCAGAAACATAACTTTTACCGCACTTCTGGGTACAGCCCAACGCCTTCTCTTCGAGAGTAGAGATACCACCAGCCTTGTTACCCGGTGACGGGTTCTCGCCTACAGGCTCGCCATGCGACAAGAAGTATTCCTTAAAGTTATTAATCAAAGATACAGTCTGTTCGAAGAGTTCTTTAGTCTTGCATCGGTTCATGAGGATAGTTTCAGCACCAAACATTTCGGGCACCTCGGTAAGCACTGAAGTACCGCCCTGAGCGATAAGGAAGTCAGAGAACATACCAAGCAGCGGATTAGCGGTAATGCCCGAGAATCCGTCAGAACCACCACACTTCAATCCTACACGCAATTCAGACAACGGAATGTCTGTACGTACATCCTCCTTACACTTAGCATACAAGTCGCGCAGAATCTCCATACCTGTTTCAAATTCATCATCCACTTTTTGCGATACCATAAACTTGATGCGGTCGTCATCGTATTCGCCTATAAATTCACGGAAGATGTCGGGCTGATTGTTTTCGCATCCCAATCCTACTACCAGCACAGCGCCTGCATTAGGATGGAGCACCATGTCGCGCAGAATCTTCTTGGTATTCTCATGGTCGTCGCCCAACTGAGAGCAGCCATAGTTATGCGGGAAAGCTACAATAGCATCTACCCCTTCAGTGTTAGTTTCTTTACGAAGAGCCTCTGCCAACTGGTTTACGATACCATTTACACAACCCACGGTAGGAATAATCCAAATCTCGTTTCTCACACCCACATCACCATTCTTACGACGGAATCCCTTGAAAGTGAGATTCTCCTTAGGAATATCAAGCGACACGCTTACCGGATTATAAGTATAATCCAACAGACCAGCCAAATTAGTCTTGATTTCCTTCTCGCATATCCAGCAACCCTGCGGCACTGCCTTGATAGCATGTCCGATAGGATATCCGTATTTAATAATGTTTTCCCCTTCAGAAAAATCTTTCAGCGTAACCTTATGCCCTGCCGGAATATCGGTTTTCAAAACGATTTCCTTATCGTCTACACAAATAGTTTCACCCGCTTTCAGAGGCATGATTGCAACCGCTACGTTGTCGGCCGGATTAATTTTCAGGTATGTTTTCTCCATTTTGTAATATTGTATTGGTTATTGTTGGTAATTTATTGTATTAGTTATTGTTGGTAAGCGCATCAAGGTAAAAGTCTATATTCTCTATACTCAATAATGTTATAGGCATATAATTAACGCTCTTTATTGTTTTCTTTAAAATAAGATGGTTGCATAAGCTCTCCACGCTGTTGTATCCCTGCGTTGTAGGTTGCTGAGCTATAATGAAATCAATGGCGTTTTCTTTCAGGCAAGCCACATTTCTGCGCAGCAAGTCGTAACCCATCAGCTTAAAATCATCTCGTTTATGCTTCAGCATATACTCACCTATCACGTATGCCTTCGAATTAAAGGTAATGCCATAGCGTACCTCCGGGTGCTTTGTCACGAAGTCGTCTATTATCGCCTCGTCTTCTCCTGGACGTTTGGCGTACAGGTTTACTTCGTGCACCGTAACCTCAGGACAATGCTCGCGAATATATTCATGGAAACCCTCTTCTCTTTTCAGCTGCTGATTAGAGCCCAATCTTCCTTTGCTTATCTGCCGGAAGATAACGAGTTCCTTGCTATCGTGCATCATCATACGCATCATTCGCGCTGCGAAACATCCGCTCTGCCGTGCGTTTTGAGCGAAGAACGCCAACGGATGCAAGCGTTCTATATTAGAGTCTATAAATATATAAGGTATATCGCTTGCTTCTAACTTCTCTGTAATCATGGCAGTTTCTGACTCGATAGACGGAGAAATAATCATTCCGTCGGGCTGTTTTTCAAGCATACGCTTGCCTGCCGCCTCGAAAGAGCCAACTTCATACTGGTCATAGTAATCGATATCGACCGATACATGAAAGTCTGAGAACTTTTCTACAGCCTGCTTCATTCCTTGCTCCACGTCTACCCAGTATTCTCCTTCACTGTGCGACGGCAACAAGCACGCAAATCTGTATTTCTTGTTCGACGCCAATGCACTGGCATACATGTTAGGCTGATAATCGAGCTGGCGAAGTATCTCCTCCACCTTCTGTCTACTCGCTTCAGACACACCGGTACGTCCATGCAACACTCGGTCTACCGTGCCGACCGATACTCCCGCTTTACTTGCAATGTCTTTTATTCGTATTCGTTCGTTTGGTTTATTCATGGTTATCTACGTTCTTTTTACACCTATTATTATATATAGAAATATTGTTATGGTATCACTTTCTCTCTAAAAACGTTTTTTCGTCACAAATATATATCTTTTTTTTGGTAGATAAAAAATAAACCGTACCTTTGTGTGCGTGCACAATGTATATTGTACTATGATAAGCGAAATTTCAAATTTATATATTAATCAATATAGAACAAAAGATTCACAATGGGAAAAATTGTTACTTTAGGCGAGATCATGCTGAGATTGTCTACACCGGGAAACACTCGTTTCGTTCAATCGGATAATTTTGATGTAGTTTATGGTGGTGGTGAAGCAAACGTTGCAGTTAGCTGCGCTAACTACGGTCACGATGCTTACTTCGTTACTAAGTTGCCGAAACACGAAATCGGTCAGTCTGCAGTAAACGCACTGCGTAAATACGGTGTTAAGACAGACTTCATCGCTCGTGGTGGCGACCGTGTAGGTATCTACTACTTGGAAACTGGTGCTTCTATGCGTCCTAGCAAGGTTATCTATGACCGCGCTCACTCTGCTATCGCAGAAGCTGACACTTGCGACTTCGATTTCGATGCTATCATGGAAGGTGCTGACTGGTTCCACTGGTCGGGTATTACTCCTGCTATTTCTGACAAGGCTGCCGAACTTACTAAATTGGCTTGCGAAGCTGCAAAACGTCACGGAGTAACAGTATCTGTAGACTTGAACTTCCGCAAAAAACTGTGGACTAAAGAAAAAGCTCAGTCTATCATGAAACCGTTGATGCAGTATGTAGACGTATGTATAGGTAACGAAGAAGACGCTGAACTCTGCTTGGGATTCAAACCCGATGCTGACGTAGAAGGCGGTAAGACTGACGCTGCAGGATACAAAGGTATCTTCACTGCAATGGCTAAAGAATTCGGATTCAAGTATGTTATCTCTACATTGCGCGAATCATTCTCCGCTACTCACAACGGCTGGAAGGCTATGATTTACAATGGCGAAGAATTCTACGAATCAAAACGTTACGATATCAACCCTATCATCGACCGCGTAGGTGGTGGCGACTCATTCTCTGGTGGTGTTATCCACGGCTTGCTTACTAAGCCTAACCAGGGCGAAGCTCTTGAATTCGCAGTTGCTGCTTCTGCTTTGAAACACACTATCAACGGCGACTTCAACTTGGTTTCTGTAGAAGAAGTTGAAGCTTTGGCTGGTGGCGACGCAAGCGGACGTGTTCAGAGATAATTGGGACAAAAAGAATAGTTTAATCTAGAGGATTTTAAAATAATGGCTAAATTTGATAAAATCGCAGTGTTGAACAAGATTGGTTCAACTGGAATGGTTCCTGTATTCTATCACAAAGATGCAGAAGTTGCAAAGAAAGTGGTAAAGGCTTGCTATGAAGGCGGCGTACGTGCTTTCGAATTCACTAACCGTGGTGACTTTGCTCACGAAGTATTTGCCGAAGTGGTAAAATTCGCAGCTAAAGAATGCCCTGAAATGGCAATGGGTGTAGGTTCTATCGTTGACCCTGCTACTGCTTCATTGTACATCCAGTTGGGCGCTAACTTTATCGTTGGCCCGTTGTTCAACCCTGAAATCGCTAAAGTTTGCAACCGCCGTTTGGTAGCTTACACTCCGGGTTGCGGAAGCGTTTCAGAAGTTGGTTTCGCACAAGAAATGGGTTGCGATCTTTGCAAGATTTTCCCGGGTGATGTACTTGGCCCGAAATTGGTTAAAGGTTTGTTAGCTCCGATGCCATGGTCTAAGCTGATGGTTACCGGTGGTGTAGAACCGACACAGGAAAACTTGACTTCATGGATTAAGGCTGGTGTATTCTGCGTAGGTATGGGTTCTAAGTTGTTCCCGAAAGATAAGGTTGCAGCTGAAGACTGGGCATACGTAACAGAAAAGTGCAAAGAAGCATTGGCTTACGTTGCTGAAGCAAGAAAATAAAAACGCCCTATAAATTAGGTTGTTCATTTATGAATATGTAAATATTCATTTTGTTTAAAGGTGTATAAAACGAAGAAGGCGCTACGGGACTCATTCCTTGTAGCGCCTTTCTTTATGACTGATTCTCAATCAAGTCGTCTTACTTCGACCGAAGTAAGCACGCGTATCGGTCGATATGAACGCTCACATCGGTCGAAGTAAGCGTTCACATCGGTCGAAGTAAGACGACTTTGTTTTTATCTTTCAGAAAAGCATGGTAATCAACGGGATAGTAAGCACCGAAAGTAGTGTGGTAATGAAAGTACCTTGCGCCATCACCGCCTCTCCCCTATGATACTGTATACAGAACAAAGTGCCGTACGAAGCTACGGGCATTGCCGCAAGCACCATATTGATATCCGCTATCTGCTCGTCTACATAACACAGCCTTGATACCCACAATATCAACAACGGCATCAGCACCAGACGAAAAGCAGACATAAGATAAATACCTGCATTTCCCAACATACGGCGGACTGGAATCTGCGCCATCGAAGAACCGATAATCAGTAAGGCAGAAGGTACTGTCATGTTACCAAGCAACTGACACGGGGTGCTTATAGTATAAGGTGGCACCCATCCTACAGCAACAATAAGAATAGCTAAATAAGATGCTATCATAGCAGGACAGTAAAGCGTACTCCAATCAAACCTAACCCTTCCTGCATCATCCGAAATAAACAGTGTTCCTAATACAAATATCACCAAGGTATTTGGCACGTTAAGTATGCTGGCATAGAATACAGCCTGAGGGCCGAATATAGAGGCTACAATAGGATAGCCTATAAAACCTACGTTACCAAAAGCCAACATAAAACTGTATATCCCGCGCTCTTCTTTCTTTATCGGAAAAATACGAGGCAACAAAAACGCTCCGCCTATCAGAATTATATAAGTTGCGAAACCTACAGCCAGCAAAGGCAGTATAAGCTTTCTGTCAGGCATTTCGCCGCTCATAACCGACGACAAAATCAGGCACGGGCAACTAACCAGAATAACGAAAGAGGACAGCTTTCTGTCGAACTCAACATCCATCAGTTTCTTTTTACTCAATCCGTATCCCACTATAACAAGTATGAACAGGATAATCATTTGTGAAACAATAGCATCCATCTAGTATGTATTTTTGTATTTAAGATGCGCAAAATTACTTATTTTAAGCTCTTTGTGTTCGTTTCACTATTTTTATTTCTTCAGTAATTGCGAATAACGCTATATTTGTATCATAGAAACACAAAAAACAAATGCCAAAATGAAAAATATCATCGCTATAGCCTGTGTGGTACTGAGTGTAATGACCTCATGCTCATCAATAGAGTCGCTTACATTCGACCAACTGAACCCTGCCGCTCAAGCCAATTTCCCCGCATCCGTAAGACAGATTGCCGTAGTGAACAATATGCCTCAGATACCCGATGCGGCTAATAATATAATGACATTAGGAGAGACCGAAGGCGACGGTTTACAATCGACTTCGGCTTTAGCGTCCGCACTGGCCGACTCTAAATATTTTGACGAGGTTATAATATGCGATTCCGCACTCAACCACAAAAAGATAGTCAAACCTACAGACGACAATCTGAATAACGAAGCTCAAGCATTTCCCGTTCACACGCTGAAGCAAGAAGAAGTGACAGAACTTTGCCAAATGCTGAATGCCGACATACTTTTCTCGCTAGACCGCATACTTATTAATAAGGAGAAGAAATACATCCGATACCTCGAGATGCAAGAGAAAATTCCTGTAATACGCGTAAAGGTAACGCCTGTAGTCAGCCTGCATGTGCCCACACGAAGCAAGCCTATACAAATTATACACACCACCGACTCTCTGGACTGGACGGTAGATAATGTACCGTCTGACAAGGAAATGCTTAAAGAATCCGCAGAATTCGGAGCGCACATCATGAGCAACCAACTAGTACCCTACTGGACCCAGACAAGCCGTATCTACTACACCGGAGGCATGGCCGATATGCGCGATGCAGCCGTATGCGTACGCGAAAACGATTGGGAATCGGCATCCGAAATCTGGAAATCGATTTTCGACAAATCTAAATCAAAGAAAGTAAAGATGCGCACCGCTTTCAATATAGCATTGGCTTACGAAATGAACGGACAGTTGACCGAGGCCGAAAAATGGCTCGACACCGCCCAAGGCTTCATAACCGACAATGAAAGCAGAGCAGAGTGGAAGTACTATTCAGCACTATTAAAAGAAAGAATCAGCAAATTCGCACGTATAAAAACTCAAATGGACCGTTTTTGATAACATTTTTTAAAGATAAATCACTGCGAAGGCTTGCGCATTCCGTTTTTTTCGTAAATTTGATGCACTTATAGAGCAAACAAAAACATAGATTATCATGAACATTAGTGAACAGTCACATTCTGCCATCACCTCCACCCTGAAAGAGGCGTTAGAAAGATACAAAGCAAGCGATGACAAATCTATTGTCACCGATATCCATCTACAGCCTAAACAAGACAGTGGAGAACTTATCGTATTCAACGACGATGATGAAGAATTATCGCGCACCATCATCGATGAATGGGTAGAGTATAACGATGACGATTTCTATAAAGAAGCTGGCAATATATTAAAAGGTGCACTAAACGCCATTAAGGACGAAGGCGAATTAGACCATCTATGCCTTATGAAGCCTTACTCGTTCGTATTGGTAGACGATGACAAAGAGACCGTATCAGAGTTGCTGCTGGTAGACGATGAGGACACAATGCTTCTTGATGACGAACTGCTGAAAGGCCTTGACGAAGAACTGGACGCCTTCTTAAAAGACCTGCTTGAAAAATAAATTCGAACATACTTTATATAATAGTTGACGGATATCTATAGACATGGGAGAAACAATAACTTTCAGAAAAAACGAACTTTTACATACAGTCAACCCACATTGGAGGGGTAACCCTACAGCCAAGGGAAAGTTTTTTAATCGCCAACACCACTGGAAACCTGGTATGGGCAACATCCTGAAATGGAGGTTCTCTCCCAACCCGCAACGGAAAGAAAAGAAACAGATTAAATGGAATCCGAAGGTCAACTTCATAAAATCGCTGGATAACGTAGTAGGCAACTGCCTGATTTGGTTGGGGCATAATTCGTTTTTCATACAAATAGGCGGAAAACGAATAATGGTAGACCCTGTGTTTGGCAGCATACCTTTCGTAAAACGCCGCAGTACGTGTCCGGCCAACGCCTCCGTATTTAAAAACATCGACTACCTACTCATCAGTCATGACCATTTCGACCACCTCGATAAGCCAAGCTTGACACGTCTGGCAGCCGAGAACCCCAACATGAATGTATTCTGCGGCATCGGAACCGGCGCTCTGATAAAAGAATGGTTCCCTACATTCAATGTCATAGAAGCCGGATGGTACCAACAACACATAGACGGCAACCTATGCCTCACGTTTCTGCCCGCACAGCACTGGAGCAAACGAAGCGTTAACGACGGAGGAGGACGCTTATGGGGAGCGTTCATGATTCAGGCCGACGGCATCACTATATATAATAGTGGTGATACGGGCTACGCACGCCACTTTAAGGAACTGCCAGAAATGTTTCCGCATATAGACTACTGCATGATAGGTATAGGTGCCTACAAGCCCCGCTGGTTTATGAAACCCAATCATATATCGCCTTACGACGCACTTACCGCCGCACGCGATATGGGAGCAAAAATGACCATACCGATGCATTACGGCACGTTCGACCTATCGGACGAACCACTGTTCGACCCACCCCACGTATTCGCCCAAGAAGCCAAACTGCGCAGCATGCCAATAATGATTCCTGAGCTTGGCGAAGTGGTAAAACTGAAGCCGATGAAGTGATTTTGCACTAATATTCAGTGTATTCCTCATTTTTTCAATGCAAATTATTTTGCATTCGGGAAATTATTGTACCTTTGCGCACGATTTTAAAGCAATTATAAAGTCTAACACAATTAGTTATTTAAAAACAATTATTTTTTAATGGAAAACTTGAAAAATGTACATCCCATTGAAGATTTCAACTGGGAAGACTACGAAAACGGTAGCGCAGCTACCAGCGTAAGCAAAGAAGATCAGGAAAAGGCTTACGACAGTACTTTGAACAAGGTAAACGACCGTGAGGTTGTAGATGGTACTGTAATCGCAATGAACAAACGCGAAGTTGTAGTGAACATCGGTTACAAGTCAGACGGTATCATTCCTCTGAGCGAGTTCCGCTACAATCCTGAACTGAAAGTTGGTGATACTGTAGAAGTATACATCGAAAATCAGGAAGACAAAAAAGGACAGTTGATTCTGTCTCACAAGAAAGCACGTGCTACTCGCTCTTGGGATCGTGTTAACGCTGCTCTCGAAAACGAAGAAATTATTAAGGGTTACATCAAGTGCCGCACTAAGGGTGGTATGATTGTTGACGTATTCGGTATCGAAGCATTCTTGCCGGGTTCTCAGATCGATGTTAAGCCTATCCGTGACTACGATGTATTCGTAGGTAAGACTATGGAATTCAAGGTTGTTAAGATCAACCAGGAATTCAAGAACGTTGTTGTTTCTCACAAGGCTCTTATCGAAGCTGAATTGGAACAGCAGAAGAAAGAAATCATCAGCAAACTCGAAAAAGGACAGGTACTTGAAGGTACTGTTAAAAATATCACATCTTACGGTGTATTCATCGACTTGGGTGGCGTAGACGGTTTGATCCACATCACTGACTTGTCTTGGGGCCGTGTAAGCGATCCTCGCGAAGTTGTACAGCTCGACCAGAAGTTGAACGTTGTTATCCTAGACTTCGATGACGAAAAGAAACGTATCGCTCTTGGCTTGAAGCAGTTGACTCCGCACCCATGGGATAGCCTCGATCCAAACTTGAAGGTAGGCGACCACGTTAAGGGTAAAGTAGTCGTTATGGCTGACTACGGAGCATTCATCGAAATCGCTCCGGGCGTAGAAGGTTTGATCCACGTTTCAGAAATGTCTTGGAGCCAGCACTTGCGTTCAGCTCAGGACTTCATGAAGGTAGGTGACGAAGTTGAAGCTGTTATCTTGACATTGGATCGTGAAGAACGTAAGATGTCTTTGGGTATCAAACAGTTGAAACCAGATCCATGGGAATCAATCGAAGAAAAATACCCTGTAGGTTCTAAGCACGTTGCTAAAGTTCGTAACTTCACTAACTTCGGTGTATTCGTAGAAATCGAAGAAGGTGTAGACGGATTGATCCACATCTCTGACTTGTCTTGGACTAAGAAGATCAAACACCCATCAGAATTCACTCAGATTGGTGCAGACATCGATGTAGTTGTTCTTGAAATAGACAAGGAAAACCGTCGTTTGAGCCTTGGTCACAAGCAGTTGGAAGACAACCCATGGGATGTATTCGAAACTGTATTTACTGTAGGTTCTATCCATGAAGGTACTATCATCGAAATGTTGGACAAGGGTGCAGTAGTTGCTCTTCCTTACGGTGTTGAAGGTTTCGCTACTCCGAAACACTTGGTAAAAGAAGACGGTACTCAGGCTCAGTTGGACGAAAAGTTGCAGTTCAAGGTAATTGAATTCAACAAGGACGCTAAGCGTATCATCTTGTCTCACAGCCGTATCTTCGAAGATGCTGCTAAGGCAGAAGAAAAGGCAGAAAAGAAAGCTTCTAAGAAGTCAGCTAAGAAAGAAGAAACTCCTATGATTCAGAATCAGGCAGCTTCTACTACTCTTGGTGACATCGACGCTTTGGCTGCTTTGAAAGAACAGTTGGAAGGTAAGAAATAATATTTCTAATCTCACATAACAGAAGCCGGAGAGAACTACACATGTTTTCTCCGGCTTTTTTATTAACTCTATCCTAATATTCTGAAACATGGAAAAATTCGAAGTCAATATCCTTGGATGTGGTTCGGCGCTTCCTACTACACGTCATCTGGCTACATCACAGGTAGTAAACATACGCGAAAAGCTCTTCATGATAGATTGCGGAGAAGGTACTCAAGTACAGTTGCGCCGCTCAAAGTTGAAGTTCTCACGCCTGAATCATATCTTCATTTCTCATCTGCACGGCGACCATTGCTTCGGATTAATCGGACTGATATCTACTTTCGGTATGCTGGAACGCACTGCCGACTTGCATATATATTGCCACGAAGACCTGGAACAACTGCTTAAGCCACAGCTCTATTACTTCTGCAAAGGAATGACATACAATGTGGTATTTCATCCTTTCAACCCAAACGAAGCTACAGTTATATACGACGACCGCTCTGTAAGCGTGGAAACCATCCCATTACGCCACAGAATGCCTACTTGCGGGTTTCTGTTCAGAGAAAAAGCCACGCCAAACCATATAAAGAGAGATATGATAGACTTCTACCACATCCCCGTCTACATGATAAACCGCATAAAGAACGGAGAAGATTATGAAACGGAAGACGGGAAAGTTATCCCAAACTCAATGCTGACAACTCCGTCCGACCCTCCACGCACGTACGCTTATTGCTCGGACACCTCGTATCTGCCACGCATAGTGGAACAAATAAAAGGAGTAGACCTATTGTTTCATGAGGCGACATTCATCAGTGCCGATGCGCCGCGAGCCAAACAGACACAACATTCTACTGCCGCACAAGCTGCCGATATAGCCCTACAAGCTGAAGCCAAGCGCTTGGTAATAGGTCATTTCTCGGCACGCTATGACGATGAAGATTTGCTATTGCAAGAAGCGCAAGCCGTTTTTCCGGAAACCATACTGGCGAAAGAAAACCTATGCATAGAGTTGTAACACTCTCCCATCGTTAAATAAAGCAAACGCGGTTAAACCAAAAACCCCGAAGAGACATCTAATATCAAAAAACAACAGAATCATTCGATGAAAACATATAACGAGGAAGACATCATAAGCCGACTGCAAGATCCGGAAACGTGCCGTGAGGCGTTCGGTGAGGTGGTGAAAGCCTACAGCGAACAACTTTATTGGCAAATTAGGCGCATGGTACTGTCGCACGATGATGCCAACGATGTTCTGCAAAACACTTTCATCAAGGCCTGGGATAACATAGAGTATTTCAGAGCCGAAGCTCGCCTGTCTACATGGCTTTACCGAATAGCGTTCAACGAATGTCTGAACTTCATCAATAAAAAACGGGCGCACGACCAACTGTCGATAGACGATGCCGACAAGGAAGCTCTTGGCAAACTGGAGAGCGACCCGTATTTTGACGGAGACGAAACGCAGCTTTTACTGCAGAAAGCCATACACACACTGCCAGAAAAGCAACGCATCGTATTCAACCTGAAGTATTTCGATGAGATGAAGTACGAAGACATGTCAGACATCATCGGAACCAGCGTGGGGGCACTCAAAGCGTCTTATCACCATGCGGTGAAGAAAATAACCGATTTTTTAAACCGAAACAATTAAACCTTCAGTATCATAAACCATCTAATTAATAAAAGGAGGACAAGTATTATGAACGAGGAGAAAGACTTGATAAAAAGATACGGAAAGAAGCATGCGTTCAAGGTTCCAGAAGGATACTTTGAAAACTTCGCCGAAGACCTCATGCGTAAACTACCCGAAAAGGAGATAAAAGCTCCGGAAAAGATAAGCACCTGGACCCGAGTGAAGCCTTGGGTGTACATGGCGGCTATGTTTGTGGGGCTGATGTTTACAGTAAGACTGTTTACGAACGGAGGAAAAGACATTCACGAAAAAGCGCATTCCGTAGATACGCCGGTCAACTATACCGAACTGCCAGACGAGTATATAGACCCTATCGTAAACCAAACCATGATGGGCGACTATGAATTATATAAGTATCTCACAGAAGCAAACCCTACACTTTACTAAAACAAACTGATATACAACCTTATGATGTACAAAAATATATTATTAACAATAATACTGTCTATCAGCAGTATAAGTCTCTTTGCCCAGAAGCCAAGAATGAGCAGAGAGGAGTTTCGCCAGTGCCAAGAGAAATACATTAAAGAGCAGACTGGACTGACACAGCAAGAAGCGCAACAGTTCTTCCCGCTTTACTTTGAGCTTCAAGATAAAAAAGATGCTATTAATCGCCAGGCATGGGCGCAGATGCGTAAAGGCAAAGAAGAGAATCTATCCGAAGCAGAATACAACAAAATAGTTGAGGAGATCATCAAGGCACGTATCTCTTGCGATCAGCTTGATTTGGAGTATCTGCATAAGTACCAGAAGTTCCTTTCTTCAAAACAGATATTCAATATACAGCGTGCCGAAATGAAATTTCATCGCGAGTTGCTGAAACCGCATCGTAAGAAATAAAAAACAAAAATCCTCGCCAAGCTATGATGTTACTCAATACTTGGCGGGGATTTTTGCGTTCTTCGCTTTTAAAGTCCTTGTTTCTTCGCTTCTTCCCAAAGCGCATCCATTTCGCCAAGGGTCATGTCTGAGAGGTTACGACCTTGCTTTATGGTATGAGCTTCTACATAATTAAAACGACGGATAAACTTCTGGTTTGTACGCTCTAACGCATTGTCGGGGTTTATCTTATACAAACGGGCAGCATTGATAAGGCTGAACATCACGTCACCGAATTCCGCTTCGGCCTTTTCCTTATCCATGTCGGCTACTTCAGCTTCGAACTCGCTGATTTCTTCTTTCACCTTAGTCCAAACCTGCTCTTTTTCTTCCCAATCGAAACCTACATTGCGAGCCTTGTCTTGTACTCTATAGGCTTTTATGAGCGAAGGCAATGCATCGGGCACTCCACTGAGCACAGTCTTGTTGCCGTCTTTCTCTTTCAGCTTCAGCTGCTCCCAGTTTTCTGTAACCTTCTCGGCAGTATCAGCTTTCACCTCACCAAATACATGAGGGTGACGGAATATCAACTTGTCGCACAACTTGTCGCATACGTCTTTTATGTCGAAATCGCCTTTCTCGCTTCCTATCTTGGAGTAAAAAACCACGTGCAGCAGCACATCGCCCAACTCCTTACAAATATTAGCCTCGTCATTTTTCATCAAGGCATCACAAAGTTCGTAAACCTCTTCTATCGTATTCGGACGCAAACTTTCGTTGGTCTGTTTACGATCCCACGGACATTTTACCCGCAGTTCATCAAGCACATCGAGCAATCGCCCGAACGCTTCCATCTGTTCTTTTCTGGTATGCATAAAATCAATATTTTCTAAATCAATATTTACCCTGCAAATTTAACAAAAGCTGCCCGTTATCGCCATCTCAACGCCTAAATTATAACCAAGAGCCTGCTAAAATCACGCATTTGTATATATTATTTATTAAGCAAAACAATCAGCCCATTCTTTGCACATATATATGCAAAAAAGAAGAAGCATTGCACTTTTTACGGTACAATGCTTCTTCTTTTTATTCTGGAGATTGAGCTAATTATTTCAACTTAACAACCAATTCGCCGTTTACTTCGCTTGTCTCAATCTTCTCTTCTCTTAACAACCATCCTAATCCCAAGAACAAATCCTTATCAGCTTTGATTTTAGCTGCTTTCTTCAGATTCTTCTGAGTTAAACCTTCAGTTCCATTCAGTGCCTCCCAGATCTGACCGGCAAGGACACCAGCTTTTTCTTTCAACATAGTCTTTTGCTTTTATATGATATAAGAATCTCCTCCGGCATTTTAATACCTAAAAAGATTCTCTTCTGCAAAATTAGTCAAATAATAATACCTTTATTCACTTTTTAAGCCTAATAACACTAATTTAACACGTTTTATCCATTCGTATACAACTTTACACATTTAATAACAATTGCGTTACATTCACGATACACACACGGGCTTTCTGATTCATAAAAGACTACAGATGGTAGTTTTTCCGCAAAGATTTACTATTTTTGCAAAAAGAATAAAAAGGAATACAATACGCAATGACTGAAATGAATGAAACAGAAAGTTCAGAAAAGAAAAGCCTGAACTTCATTGAACAAATAGTCGAAAAAGACTTGAAAGAAGGTAAGAACGGAGGAAAAGTACAGACCCGTTTCCCGCCAGAGCCAAACGGTTATCTGCACATCGGACATGCTAAGGCCATCTGCATGGACTTCGGTATTGCCCAGAAATACGGTGGCGTATGTAATTTGAGATTCGACGACACTAACCCTACAAAAGAAGACGTAGAATACGTTGAAGCTATTAAGGAAGATATCCAGTGGTTGGGTTACCATTGGGGAAACGAATATTATGCTTCCGACTATTTCCAGCAATTGTGGGACTTTGCTATTAAACTTATTAAAGAAGGTAAAGCATATATCGACGAGCAGTCGGCAGAAGAAATCGCTGCACAGAAGGGCACTCCTACTCAGCCGGGAACTGAGAGTCCTTATCGTAATCGTCCGGCAGAAGAAAGCTTAGAGTTACTTCAGAAAATGAACAACGGCGAAATAGAAGAAGGCAAGATGGTGCTCCGTGCCAAAATTGACATGGCAAGCCCTAACATGCACTTCCGCGACCCGATTATGTATCGTGTGGTAAAGACTCCGCATCACCGTACAGGCAGCAAATGGCAAGCTTATCCTATGTACGACTTCGCGCACGGACAGAGCGACTATTTTGAAGGTGTAACTCACTCTCTCTGTACATTGGAGTTCGTGCCTCACCGCCCATTGTACGATTTGTTCGTTGACTGGGTGAAAGAAGGCAAAGACCTCGATGACAACCGTCCTCACCAGTATGAGTTCAACAAGCTGAACTTGAGCTACACGCTGATGAGTAAGCGTAACCTACTTATCTTGGTAAAAGAAAAGTTGGTTGACGGATGGGACGACCCACGTATGCCGACCATCTGTGCGTTCCGTCGCCGTGGTTACTCTCCTGAGTCAATCCATAAGTTTGTAGACAAGATTGGTTATACCACTTACGATGCATTGAACGATTTCGCATTGCTAGAAAGTGCCGTAAGAGAAGACCTCAACTCACGCTCTACACGTGTATCGGCTGTTCTCGACCCTGTTAAGCTGATTATCACAAACTATCCAGAAGGACAGGTAGAAGAAATGGAAGCTATCAACAACCCTGAAGATCCAAACTCTCCTACTCACACTATCGAATTCAGCCGTGAGTTGTGGATGGAACGCGACGACTTCATGGAAGATGCTCCTAAGAAATACTTCCGCATGACACCAGGACAGGAAGTTCGTTTGAAGAACGCATACATCGTTAAGTGTACCGGATGCGAGAAAGACGAAAACGGAAACGTTACTACCGTATACGCAGAATACGATCCTAACACTCGCAGTGGAATGCCAGAAGCAAACCGTAAGGTTAAGGGTACATTGCACTGGGTAAGCTGCAACCACTGCCTGAAAGCTGAAGTACGCCTTTACGACCGCTTGTGGAAAGTAGAAAACCCACGCGACGAAATGGCTGCTATCCGCGAAGAGAAGAACTGCTCTGCACTCGAAGCAATGAAGGAAATGATTAATCCTAACTCACTGAAAGTGCTGACCAACTGCTACGTAGAAAAGTTCTTGGCAGATGCCAAACCGCTTGATTACCTGCAGTTCCAGCGCATCGGTTACTTCAACGTGGACAAGGAATCTACTCCTGAACACTTGATTTTCAACCGTACAGTATCGTTGAAAGACAACTGGGCTAAGATTAAGAAATAATAAAGTCCTAACATAAAAAAGAGGCGCAAGACTAAATGAGTAATAACTCAAAAGTCTTGCGCCTTTCTTTTATATCTATCTACAGAATTATTGCATCTAAAATCAGTTTTCCGACTTAGACGAAATCTTCTCTATTCCGTAAACCATTACGAAACCCAGCAGAGCCAAGCAAACCGCTTGCCATACAAATGCGTTTGGAGCAACGTTCTGCTCTACCCCTTCGAGGGTTTCTTTCCAAGGCCACACCTTATTTAATGAACCCAACATAAAGCCGCTCAATACCGCCAGCGTAATATTACGCATGTGGCTCAGTGCGTACGACAGCAATCTAGAGAAAGAAGTGATGCCCACACAAGCACCTATACCGAATATCGCTATTACCTTTAAATCGAGCGTCTTTACAGCCTCCATTATAAAGAAGTACTTACCTAAAAGAACCAATATAAAGCTACCCGATATGCCCGGCAAAATCATGGCACAGATAGCGATGGCTCCACACAAGAATATGAAAAGGAAATGCGACGGCGTTTCTGCCGGAGTAGCTACCGTAATATAAAATGCCAAGGCAGCACCAAGAAGAAAACCGAGACCAGTCTTCCAGTTGCGTTCTTTCACATCCTTACCTACAAACCAAGTAGACGCCAAAACCAATCCGAAGAAAAACGACCACACCAATACAGGATACGCTACCAGCAACCAAGTAATGATTTTAGCCAATGAGAATACGCTGATACCAATTCCAGCCAAAAGAAACAGCAAGAACTTACCGTTTATCATCTTCCAGAATTCACCCCACTTACCTGTAAAAAACATCTTCAGGCTTGCCGCATTAATGCTCTTTATCGAATTAATAAGCTCATCGTAAATACCAGTGATAAAGGCAATTGTACCGCCAGACACTCCAGGCACTACATCGGCTGCTCCCATGCACATTCCTTTTACTGACAGCATGAGGTAGTCTTTTAGTTTTCGTTCCATTTATATCAATTTAAAATTTTCCGCAAAGTAACGAATTCTAGTCAAGAAAAACAATTAACGTCAGCACATTCAGTTTTTAATCATATCATTTAAACGATTTTAAGTAAGAAGGTCTATTCGGCAGAGCATAAAAAATCCGGCGCATCAGCATAAAGTGCACCGGACTTTTTTATTATATCTTTCTGATATTATTCCTCAGAGAACTCTCTTATTCGTTGTTCCTCCGTTAAGCGACACACCAGCAGCGTATCGTTGTTTTCGGCTACTATATAACCGTCGAGGCCCTGAACCACCACCTTCTTCTCCTGAAGCGTATGGATAATGCAGTTGCGAGTTTCGTGCAACTTGATTTCCGAACCTATGCACACGTTATTCTGAGGATCTTTCTTCGAGTTATCATGCAGCGAACCCCATGTACCCAAATCGCTCCATCCGAACGATGCTGGGAACACGAAAATCTCTTCCGCCTTTTCCATAATGGCATAGTCAACAGATATATTCTCGCATGTAGGGAACAGCTCGTTCACCATCTCCTGCTCCTTATCTGTAAAATAATAAGGAAGCATACGCTCAAACACCTCTGCCATGTTAGGCTGATATACACGCAGCGCATTCACTATAGTATTTACGTTCCATATAAATATACCCGCGTTCCAAAAATAATTCTTGCGCTGCAAGTATCTGCGAGCCGTATCGATATCCGGTTTTTCCTTAAAAGCGTCTACACGATAAATCTCCTTATTAGAAGGACAAGCCATCGACAAATCTGCCTCTATATATCCATATCCGGTTTCCGGACGAGTGGCCTTCATACCCAGAGTGACGATAGCGTCAGAATCGGCAGTAAAATTCATAGCCGATTGGATTACTCTGCCAAACTCGCGCACGTTCATTACCACATGGTCGCTTGGAGTCACCACAACATTCGCCTTCGGGTTACGAGACTTGATTTTCCAGCTCACGTAAGCTATACACGGAGCGGTATTTCTACGGCAAGGCTCTTGCAATATATGGTCGGGAGCTATTTCGGGAAGCTGCTCTTTCACTATATCGGCATAACGGGCGGAAGTAACCACCCAAATATTTTCTGCAGGACAAATACCCTCAAAACGGTCTACCGTAAGCTGAAGCAACGTACGGCCGCATCCCAACACATCAATAAACTGTTTTGGCATATCTGAAGTACTCATCGGCCAGAAACGACTTCCTACCCCACCGGCCATTATCACCAAATGATTGTTGTTCGAAACCATGTCTATTTTATTCTGTTTTTTATTTTCTGATTAGCATATATTTGCAAATATAATGAATTAATCAAATCAAAGTCAACTTATTTTGAGATTTAATTCACTTACTCTATCTTTGTAAACTCAAAAACATCATTTTATGGAAATAACCAGCGCAGAATTTGTAATCAGTAACTCAAGAGCCGACATGTGTCCGAAATCCGATTTGCCGGAATATGCTTTCATCGGACGCTCTAACGTGGGCAAATCGAGCCTCATCAACATGTTGACCAAGAACTCAAAACTGGCGATGACATCATCCACTCCGGGTAAAACGTTGCTTATCAATCACTTCCTTATCAATAAGCAGTGGCATTTGGTAGACCTTCCGGGATACGGCTATGCGCAGCGCGGAAAGAAAATGATGGAGAAGATTCAGAAACTCATCGAGTACTACGTACTTGAGAGAGAAGAGATGACATGTCTTTTCGTATTGGTAGACAGCCGTTTGAAGCCTCAGAAAATAGACTTGGAATTTATGGAATGGCTTGGCGAAAACGGTGTTCCGTTCGGCATTATCTTTACTAAGGCCGACAAGCAGACTGTCAACAAGACCAAGCAGAACGTGGAATTCTACCTTAACACGCTGAGAGAGCAGTGGGAAGAGCTTCCTCCGTATTTTGTTTCTTCATCTGAAAAAGGCACCGGACGAGATGAAATCTTAGACTACATAGACTCAATAAACAAATCGCTCAAAGCGGAGAAAGAGTAAGATTTACACACATAAAAAACTCTAAAAAGAACGAATAAAAGAATGCGAGTAATCAATCAACTACTCGCATTCTTTCACTTAACCGTTCACATTCTTTTTTTATTTCATTGCATTCTTTTATTTACAATTCGCATATAATTTTTAACCCCATCCAGAAGGCTTCTGAAGCCGATTTTTTAGAATAAAATACAACCTAAATCGTGCTGTAGAAAACGTTACATCACTTTGTCTTAGTAAAAGCATATTACATCTTCTCATATTTGTACTAATCTATGGTCGTTTTCATCGGTTTAAGTCTTCCTACCACACCGACAACAATATTTCATTGATTATCTGATTAAAAACATATTTTCGTCTGTTTCCCTTTCAAAAACTTGTCCAATAAATCTAAATTACTACCTTTGCGATATTAAGAGATTACATTTATTAGACATTTTATTTAGCTTTTACACTAATACGAATCATATCTCTTTAGATTTGAACGTGTGCTTAAGCAGACTCCTTTAAGAGATTACTATAACTATAGGAGAAAACTTTATTCTTTTTGTAGAATCATAATTCACCATAAAGTGAAGTGTATTCTAACTATTAGCGGTTATTGCCATTTCTTTACATGGCATGATACTTAATTGTACTATATCTATTAACTTAAATCTTATTTCATTATGTTATCTACAGAACACCCCATCCAGATAAATGGTTTTACTCTGTTCCGAGATTTAAATGACACAAGAAGATATTACTATCTTCCAAAAAGTGAAGTCTTACTGTCTGAAGGCGGAAAAAAGTTTGATTTTGTAGCCTATCATGATTTCAATACAGCCGAAGGAAAGAAAAACCCCACTGGCGAAAATGAAAATTTAAAGGGAGGCTACTTGACTCTGGAAGTTGAATTAAAGAATCCCGATGATGACACTCTTAAGAATTTCAAAGAAGAGTTGATAAAGAACTATCAAAACGAAAAATTATTGCAGGAATTAAAAGAAAAAAAATATTACCGACCCGAAGGAAATAGATAAATATATCACTAATCAAAAAAATCTACAGAAACCAATTGTAACCGGAGAAGATATAATTATTATGCCTGTACAATTTAATGAAGGTGAGGTAAGACTTATCATATTAGGCAATGATGGAAAAGATGATGGGCAGAATGCTAAAATTAGAGTCGTAGGATCGCATAAACCTTCATTGTATGACAAAGAGAATGCGGTTTTCTCTGTAAAATTAGGGGCTATTGAAGCTGAAATAATTCACAAACTACTAAAGAATAAACTTACAGGAGAAAACGTATCAGACGCTAAAAATAGCTCTCAGCTTGCAGTAATGTATGACCTGACGTACAAAGGTGTAGAACCTGCGCATAATGTAGAGATTACGGTCAACTTTAACGCTGTAGACGAATACAAGAATCATAAATTTAAGTTTGATAGCGAGTTTAATTTTTCTAATAAGGATAATAAAACAGACTCCGACCAAAAAGAAGATGGCGACGGATATAATATAAAAGTAATAGCCGACGCCGATGTAGACGTCATGCTCCGGGAATTGACAAATAATGGTTCTATAATTATAAAACAAACCAATTACAAAGATGGTGAAGATAGTATCTTAGGACCGAATGACCCTACAGGAATGGAGTTGGTAAAAAGACTTTTATCAGCAGAACTATTCACGCCTGTACCTATTCCTTACGAATCGTATAGCGCATTGAAAAAAGACTCAGAAAGTACAGATTCTACATCCGGTAATGAGAAGCCAGACGATGGAGAAAAGCCAGACTCTGAAGAAAGCGAATCTTCTGAAACCAAGAGTCAGGAAAGTAAAGCTCAAACCGCTTCGACGGAAAAAGCTGATCTTATTACATCAGCTAAAAATGGAATAAGCAAATTAGCAAGTCTATTTAAGAAAGAAGACGCGGATAAAAAATCTAAGAATGAATCTATAGAAAAGGAAAAGAACGAGAATGCCAAGGCTGAAAATGAAGAAGAGATAGAAAAGGAAGCTGAAAAAGACGAAGAAAACAAAAAAGATAAAGACGAAAAGCCTGATACTGAATCAAAAGAAGAGGCCAAAGAAGAGCCTAAAGAACCTACCAAGGTTGAAAGAAGAAAGGCTTCTGCAATAACCTGGAACTTGAATGCAAAACTTGCCTATGCCTTTAAAAAGCAAAAAGTTAAAGACGATAAAGAACGCACTTACACCTTCGACAAGCGTTTTGCCGTTAACCAGATTATCCACCCGTGTGGCATGGTTATGCTTGATGGCATAGACTATAACAAACAGGTTCATCTGTTAAAGTTGGGCTCAGAAGAATTCCGTCAGCACGAAGTAATGTTCCAAGCCAACGGAATAAACTTCGATAAATACCACTTAAAGTCAATCGAGGTAGATGTAAGCCATCCGGACACTTCGGGCATACAATTCTCTCTAACAAAAGATAATCCGTATTTCACGTTTAATTTCTATTCGGAGAATTATGGCGTTAAAAACGCAGTAGGCGAAAAACTGAATTATACTGTACACTTTGTCTTCGACAATTCTCATCTCATTGGCTTCAATAAAACAGATGCTATTTTTACTATACCAAACAAAGAGACTTCAGAAAAATCGGTCAGCATTTCGCATGCCGACTTCTTGAAGATTGTCAAGCCATTGCAAATACAGATAGCCGCATTAGATTTAAACATGTTTAATTCTGTCATCTTCTCGTTATACAACAAGACTGCCACCGGAGAACAAAGCCAGCGCATATATAATGAAAAGATAGAGGAAGCCATAGACCATGTTATTCTGCTAAATCCTAATGAAAATTATGATGCACAGGTTCTTTATAGCTTTAATGATCAAATCCCAACCTCTAGCAGAAGCCTTACAATCACCACAAAAAATGTGGAAGCTGGCGAATTCCTTGTCAACGACCCACTCTATGGTTTCATAAAAATAAGCACCATAGACGAAGAAGATTCTTTTGACTTGATTCGGTCTATCGATTTGAAATTCAAGTATAAAAACAATCCTCCTATTTCATTAGGTAGACTGACAAAGAAACACCCCTATCGATACTTGGTTGTGAATAACGACTCCGATCCTAACTCTTATGTTCAGGTAGAAGACATAAATGTTACCTTGAACAATACAGCAGACGAAAAGGATATAAATATAACCTCAAATCCGCAACTACGCGCCTAATATGATACAGAA
>UMHZ01046594.1_pt1 | contig 97047 bp, 78 predicted proteins | sample 1965671 | NCBI WGS metagenome assembly UMHZ01 (sample SAMEA4836111, study PRJEB28245) | human gut metagenome | biome: gut microbiome; material: fecal sample | place: Denmark | collected 2008 | reverse complement strand
TATAAATAAAGTTAAATCAAAGTGTTGCGGAATTAAGGATAATGTCGAATGGATATCCACAGTTAAGTAAATATAAGAGCAAAGTTGGAAACATGGACCCGAACTGGACATGGGGATTGACAAATACATTAAAATACAAAGACTTTACCTTATCGTTCAGCATTGACGGACGTGTAGGCGGTCTTTCTCTGAACAAGACCAACCGTTACTTATGGCAAACAGGTGCACATCCTGACACTGACAATGAATGGCGTTATGATGAGGTTGTAAATGGCAACAAAAGCTATGTGGCAAACGGAGTTACAGTAGTTTCAGGTTCCGCTAAATACGATGCATACGGAAATATAACAAGCGATGACCGTGTTTTCGAGAAAAACACTACTCCTGTTTCTTATGAGCAGTACATAAAGAACTATTGGCGTAAAGGCTCACAGTTCATAACTGACGAGACTTTCATCAAACTTCGTGAAGTGTCTATTACATATGATATTCCTAAGTCATTCTCAAAGAAATGCAGACTATCATCTTCTTCTGTATCTCTTATCGGACAGAACTTGTTGTTATGGACCAAGGACTATAAGTTCGCCGACCCAGACCGTGCGACTGATGATCTTAACTCGCCTTCCGTACGCTATGTAGGTGTGAATCTTAAACTTGAATTCTAACATTTTAAGTAAGAAAAGAAATGAAAACTAGAACTAAATATATAGCAGGCTGTCTTTCAGCAGTGCTTATGCTTGCAGCCACAGGATGTGACGACAAGTTTAGCGACTATAATACCAACCCTAATGAGTCAACTAAGGTTACTTCAAGTATGTTGGCAACACAGCTTATACTGAAAACTAACCTGATTGCTACAAGAGGTGATTATAAAACGCAGGATATCCCTAAAGGATTCATGAAGGATGATATGCTTGGCAAATATATCATATGGAGTGAAAGTAATGATATCGACTTGCTGTACAACAAATTGGATCGTACTACCTTCTCGGATATGTCTATTCTTACCAATGTGGACAAGATGGTAAGTTTCGCTACCGATAAAAAAGTAAACGCTTATAAAGGATTAGGACATATACTGCGTGCATACAAGTTCTTCACTCTGAGTATGCGTGTAGGCGACCTGCCTTACTCTCAGGCCATGCAGGGAGAGAGTGATGTAAAATACCCTGTATACGATTCTCAGGAAGCTGTAATGGAAGGTATTCTTAATGAATTGGATGAAGCTAACGAGCTTTTGAAGGATGCCGGCTCATTTGACGGCGACCCTATATATAAAGGCAATTCAGAACAATGGAGAAAAGTGGCAAACGTTTTGGAACTGAAGGTGCTTATCAATCTTTACAAGAAGATGGATAACACTAACCTTAAGGTGAAAGAACGTATGCAGCAGATTGTAAACAACCGACCTCTGTTTGAATCGAATGACGACAACTGGCAGTTGGTACATTCTGATAAATCGGGCCAGAAGTATCCGTTCTATAAGGAAGGCAACAACTATAAGAATTTCCCATTTGTATCATCCATAGTCATTGATTCACTGAAGGCTTATAAAGACAGGAGATTATTCTACTATGCTAAGCCTATATCGAATACCACATTAGACGTTGACAACTGGGATGCATATAAGGGTGTAGAACCTTCAATGATACATACTGATATACAGAAAGAAGTGCAGGCTGGTAATGCCTCAGCCATAAATGACCGATATATCAATATACCAGAAGGAGAACCAACTTATCTGTTGAGCTATAGTGAGATGAATTTCATATTGGCAGAGGCTGCTATAAGAGGAATAATTCAGGGCGACGCTCAGGATTATTATCAGAAAGGCATACGCGCTGCCATGAAGTTCACGGCAGACAATACACCTAACGACGAAGCGTATAATCATAAAATGCCTATCACTGATGCTTATATTAATGAATATTTGACTCAGCCGGAAGTAAGTCTGACAGGTAGCAATGAGCAGAAGATAGAAAAGATTATAGTACAGAAATATCTGTCTACTTTCCTTGAAGCTCCGTATAACGCCTTCTTTGAATACAGACGTACAGGTTATCCTAAGTTTATCATTAACCCAAAGTCGAACAGAAATGACCCTACCAGCAAGATGCCTTTGCGCTGGATGTATCCGCAGAATGAATACGATTATAATTCTGATAATGTGAAAGCAGCTGTTCAGAGTCAGTTCTCGGGTGTAGACGATAATAATCAGATAATGTGGATATTAAAATAATAATCTTATAAATGAGAGCATTATTTATCTGCATATTATCAGCCTTTTCTGTCCTTTGTTTTTCTGAGCAAAGGACAGAAATTCCTACTCCCCCATTCAAGCCTATTCCTGAATGGTTCGGCAAGGCAGTTATCTACCAGATTTACCCTGCCAGCTTTCAGGATTCTGATGGAGACGGCATAGGAGATATACCTGGAATCACTCGTCATCTGGATTATGTGAAATCAATAGGATGCAATACCATTTGGCTTAATCCTTGTTTCAAATCTCGCTTCCGTGATGGAGGATATGATGTGGTTGATTATTATCAGGTTGCTTCTCGGTATGGAACTAACAAGGATTTACGTGAGTTGTTCGACGCGGCTCATGCACGTGGAATGCATGTTATCCTTGACCTTGTGGCCGGACATACCAGTAATGAGAATCCATGGTTCATTCAATCACAGAAGGCTGAGACAAACGCCTATAGCAAACGTTATATATGGACTGGCGACTCGACGGTTTGTCCCACAAAATTCATCAAAGGAAAGTTTGAGCGCAATGGTTGCTATCTGAAGAATTACTTTGATTTTCAGCCTGCACTGAATTATGGATATGGAGAACCCGACCCTTCTCATCCTTGGGAAGAACCGGTAGATGCCGAAGCACCGACAAATACCCGTAAGGAACTCATGAGAATCATGGACTATTGGATGGAAATGGGATGCGATGGCTTCCGTATAGACATGGCAGGTTCTCTGGTGAAGAACGATCCGCAATTTACAGGAACCAAATATTTATGGAATGAAATACGTCGGCATTTCCAGGATAAATGGCCCGAAGGAGTTATGCTTGCAGAATGGGGACATCCTGAAAAGGCTAAAGCAATAGGATTCATGGCCGATTTTATATTCCAATTCGGTAAGGAAGGATATCGCGACCTCTTCTTTAATGAAACCGGAGTATATCGTCGAGATACTTGCTACTTTGACCGTCGCGGACTAGGAAACACCTCGCGTTTTATAAATACACTAAATGAATGTCTGAAGGCTACAGGTGACGATGCATATATTTGTATCCCGACAGGGAATCATGACATACAACGTCTTAACTGTGGCAATAGAAAATCGAAAGAGGAACTGGAAGTGGCTATGACTTTTCTACTTACACAGCCAGCCATTCCTTGCATATATTATGGTGATGAAATAGGCATACGATATAAAGAGGGACTGCCGGATGTAGAAGGCAGTTGCGTTAAAAGCGGCAACCGTGCCGGAGCACGTACGCCGATGCTATGGGATACCAGCCGTAATGCAGGTTTCTCTACAGCACCCGATTCATGCTTATATCTTCCGTTATCGTCAAATGACGGAAAGACTAACGTAGCAGCAGAAAGCGCTGACAAAACATCGCTTCTGAATTATATAAAAACTTTACTTAACATTAGAAACAATTACTATGCATTAGATATTAAAAGTGGTGTGGATTACATGGTTAAGGATTCAGCTGCATATCCTCTGTGTTATATCCGCACTTCTTTTAAGAAAGAACGCCTGCTGATAATAGTAAATCCTTCAGGAGAAAAGAGAACGGTTTCTTATGATGTTCCAGATGTGTCTTCATGTAAGCTAATCATCGGCTGTGGAAGTAAGATAAAAGTCGGTATCAAACAATCTACCGTAAGTTTTACTGTTCCTCCTGTCTCGGCTGCTATATATGAGATATAAAACTGACAGACAAGTTTTTCCAGAATTATACGATTAAATATATCAAAACAAAATGAAAAAGCTATTATTTATTATTCCTGCATTGTTTTTTCAAACGATGCAAGCACAACAAAAAGAGCCTCTTAAATTCAATGACAAAGGAGAATTTAAGATAGTACAGTTTACGGATGTGCATTTTAAATATAAGAATCCGGCTTCGGATGTAGCTCTTGAGTGCATAGACCGTGTACTTGATGCAGAAAAGCCGGAGTTGGTGATATTTACCGGAGATGTAGTTTACAACTCCCCTGCCGATACCGCTATGATTACAGTTTTGAGCCATGTATCAAAGCGTAATATTCCGTTTGTAGTGACTTTGGGAAATCATGATGATGAGCAGAATCTTACAAGAGAGCAATTATATAATGTAGCACGTTCTGTAAAGGGTAATATTCAGCCCGATAACCAAACGGATTTCGTATTGAGAGTAAACTCAAAAGACAAGGAAGACGCTTTGCTTTATGTATTTGACAGCCACTCATATTCTAAACTTCCAAATGTAAAAGGATATGATTGGATTAAGGCAAATCAAATAGAATGGTATCGCCAACTGAGCAATAAAGAAACCTCTGCTAATAACAACAAGCCATTGCCAGCTCTGGCTTTCTTCCATATTCCGTTACCAGAATACGCCGAGGCTGCATCAACTCAGAGCAGTATTTTAAGAGGTGTAAGAATGGAAGCTGCTTGTTGCCCTAAATTAAACAGTGGACTTTTTACCGCAATGAAGGAACAAGGTGATGTGATGGGTATGTTCGTAGGTCATGATCACGACAATGACTATGCTGTGATGTGGTATGACATATTACTTGCCTATGGCAGATATACTGGAGGAAACACAGAATACAACCATCTTCCTAATGGAGCAAGGGTAATAGTATTGAAAGAAGGAAAAAGAGAATTCAACTCATGGATACGTGTACGCACAGGAGAGATTGAACAATCTACCGTTTATCCTAACAGTTTCAAAAAAGATGATTGGAGAAAACGCAAATTAGCTAAATGACATCAGAGCCATAAAGAAGGTTGACAGGAATGATGAATAATCCTTGAGTTCTGAACTATTACGCAGGTGCGTAAGACTCCGGGACAATAGGTTTCTGGCAGATTGATATTCCATATTCATAATCTGTGCTACATCTTTAAGCGGCAATTCCTGAATATAATACAAGTAGATGATTTCTTTCTGTCTTGGAGATAGATTGTCTATGGCCTTAATCAATTGGGAACGAACCTTAAGAGATTCATCATCCATCTTTTCTATGTGTTGAGAAGCGAATTTTACCTCTAATTTGAATTCGGGCATCTCCTCAAGATAAGAGAAACGAGACGAGCGTTCATTTAGCGAATGAAACAGCTCGTGACGGAACGAAGCTAGCAGATAGCCGCTTGTGTTATGAACGGCAGCTAGCTTCTTTCTGTTTACAAAAATGTAGACGAAGACAGATTGGATGCATTCTTTTATCAAATCACGGTCGGTGGTATATTTCATGCCATAAGCCAGCATCTTATCGCTATATTCATTGAATAGTTTCTCGTAGCAGTCCTTATCACCGTTTTGTATACCCATCCACAGTTTTTCAGTAAAAGCATCCGTGTTTTCTCTATCTGCGTTTATATTCTTGACAAAATCCATATCTACATTATTCAGCAACACGATTATTAAATAACACAACCTCACTTTGCCTTATCAAAAGATGCATTTATCTTAGTGTTGCTTGAAACAATAAACTAATCTTTCGTTAGACATGACTAAAGTACAAATAAAAACCGAGAATTGCTACATTTTGCTAATAAAAATCCCCCAACAGTCTTTTCGCTGTTGAGGGAAATATTACAATTATATGACTTTCGTATTTTATTTTATCTCTACGCTTTCGCTATCAAAGAAAGCTGAAGTAATCTGACCGCTTACACTGCCGTCGTATGTTACCTTAGAGTTCTTCATCGCATTCCATACCGGAGCCTTGAAATCGCTGGTACCTGCAGCGTCTGTCAGCTTATAGAAGGTATGAATCTCTACGGTGAAGCCATCGTTGTATCTTCTTTCGAGAGCCTTTACGAGGTCTTCTGTAATGCCGGTAATATTGATGGTTACACCAACTTTAAGGCGTTCTACCTCTACGTTTACCTTAGCTCCGATAGTTTCATCATAGTTCTGAATCTCGTAGTATTCATTGAAGTATCTTGCACGTTCGTCAGTTTCGGCGTTCTCTAACGTATAATCTATGCCTACAGGAATATTGATTGTAACATCCTTAGCTTCCTTAACGTGTACCGATGTCTTAATCTCGCCCCACTGACCGTGGCTCTGCTGATGTATATCTACACCTAAAGTCTTGTCGAGACGTTTGATTTTATAATTCACAGGGAAGAAATCCATCAACTCTGCATAAGTAAGTTGAGTCTTTCCATCGTTCTCGCCGAAAGTGATTTCCTGAAAGCCGTCGTCATGACATGCGTCGCACGCTTCTTTTACGTCGTTCTTGTCAGTGAGAAGTCCGTCTACATGCCAACCATTCTCCATATTCTTAGCCAAATACCAAATAACGTGTATCTTGCTGTCATCTACTTTTGGCGAAATAGGATTGGTTCTTGGATACCATGCAGAGATTTTCTTGATGACATTGGCACTGGTAGTATCGCCAGCCGCAAAAAGAGTACGGAGTCCCGAACCGTCGGTACTGAGAAGATAGCTATAATTCTTATTTTTATTTACGGTAATGAACGGACAGTCGGTGTAAACCTTAACTTTTGTTCCTACAGAGTAGTAGGTATTCGGTTTAGTATTAGCGTAGCCCAAACGCGGGTCAACCTTCACATTGAAATAACGTACTTCGGTTACCGGTGCCAACGGATTTTCGGTTGCACGCGACGAAAAGCTTGCGGCGCGTGATGAAGTACCTACATTGGTAAGGTTATTAAGGGCGTCAACACCCATATAAACTTCTGTACCTGGAGCGTTAGCCAACCAAGAATTATCAATACCGTTTTCTTCTGAATTTGAACATGCTGTTAATGCGCCAACTGCTGCAATAGCAAGCATTAATTTCTGTAGCTTCATTGTAAACATAACACTTAAAATTTCTCTCGTTTGTTTCAGATGCCCTATGTCAAATCAATAAGGGAACCCTATCAATCTATTGTTGCCTATATATATTATCAATCGACTTGCAAAAATACATTTTTTCGGAAAAACGACAATTACATCCAGAAAAAAATTAGAGCTACAATACTTCAATAATACAAGATTGGTATTCGTATTATATAAAGTTGCACTGATTCTTTAATGAAGTCGTCTTACTTCGACCGATACGCGCGCTCACTTCGACCGATGTGAGCGTTCACTTCGAGTCGGTCAACGAGCTTACTTCGGTCGAAGTAAGACAACCTTGTTAAATAATTTCACGACTTGCTCTCACAGACACCGATTATTGGCAACAAAAAACCTCTCGCAACACGTCAACGACAATGCTGCGAGAGGTTACTCAAAATAATGTGGAGGCTTAAGCCTCTATACTAGATATTCATTATTTCACTTCCACTTCTAACGGAGAAGCCAACTGCTTAGAGAAATTTTTCAAATAAGTTGTCCAAGCGTCCATATCTTGTACGCCACCTTTGCTCCATCCGCTACCCCAATAGTAAACGTAAGAGCTATTAGGTTCATAAAGGCTGGTAGCCAATACATGACCGATAGCGTCTTTCTTTGGTTCTGGGAATAGCTGTACGTAAGCTTTCTCAACCTGTTTCGGGAATGCTGCACCTACGTAGATTACACCATGACCTGCAGTAGCGTTGTTTGTAGAGTCGGCATAAGCGATGAAACGATCGTCAGCATTAAGCACATATCCGTTAGGATTCTGTGAGTGAAGCACGAGTCCTGAAGCCAAAGTAGTAGGATTAGACAATCCGCTGTAAGTTATCACTGTACGGTTAAGGTAAGAACCCTTATCGAGCGAGATAACGCGTGTTTCTACTACTGTTGTATCACCCTTAACCTTCAATGGGTTATAAGTAAGCTTCATAGTGAAACGCAACGGACCGTTGTCAAGAATCTCATAATCCTTAAAGCAGTACGGATAGATAAGTTCTTCGCCATCCATCAGCGCAGAAGCACCACCACCAAGTGTAGGACCTACATTATATACGTCCATACCATTTCCATGGTCTACATGATAAGAGATAATCTTAACCAAGCTGTCAGCCTTTTCCTTCTGACCCTCTTTACGCCATACGGCAATCTGAGCACGGGCAGCAGAGTCTAGCTCCATAGCATAACGCTTTTCTACTACCGGATAAGATACGCTCTTAGTAAACACGTCGTATCCATAAGCCTGTTCCTGTCGGCGCTGCAAAGCCGGACCGTATGCACGATATGCAGCCTTGTCGTTTTCCCACGCAATGTCATCCAAGCGTTCAGGATAGAAACGTCCGCAAGCCACAGTATCCATAGCTTCTGGCTGACCTGCCTTAACGGTATAGCTTGATGTAGCACCAGCTCCTACTGTAGCAGGGAATATCAACATACCATCGTAAGTAAGCTGATAAGGCACCTGAGCTTTAGTAGCCGCATCTACAACCACGTACTTCTGACCATCTTTCAAGCTGACTTTCTGCAGCTTTGTAAGAGGCACTTCTACCATTTCACCGTCACGAGCGAAATCGAGTGAGTTGTGTACAGACACAACCACACCCTCTCCGGCAGAACACCCTGCCAACAATGAAGTCAGCATAAGGAGTCCGCCCATTTTTTTAATCATTCTGTCTGAAACTAACATTATACTTTAGAATTAGATTTTGCCTTTTCCACAGCAGTTCTTGTACTTCAATCCGCTACCGCAAGGACATGGATCGTTACGTCCTACTGTCTTCTCTGCACGGTAAGGTTCAGTCTTAGCCTCACGTGTGTCACGGTTGGCAGCTGCCTGCTGAGCTGGATCGGTCAAATCCTGCTTTTCTTCACGATACTGCTGACGTGGTTTTTCTTCTACCGGAGCCTCACGAACTTCTTCGGGTTCCTGTACTGGAATCTGACCACGCATCAATACTGAGATAGTTTCGTTATTGATCTTGCTTACCATGTTATCGAACAAAGTTACAGACTCAAGTTTGAAGATCAACAACGGGTCTTTCTGTTCGTAGCTTGCATTCTGTACAGAGTGCTTCAAATCGTCAAGCTCACGCAAGTTTTCTTTCCATGCGTCATCGATGGTATGCAGCAAGATAGCCTTCTCGAATGCCTTAACGATAGCCTTAGATTCAGTTTCGTAAGCTTCCTTAAGGTTTACAGAGATGTTATACATGCGGCGTCCGTCGGTGATAGGAATCATGATGTTTTCATACATATGACCCTGAGCCTCGTATACCTGCTTGATAACCGGATTGGCAATCTGAGCCATACGTTCAGTCTTACGTTTGAAGAGGGCCATAGCTTCCTGGAATGTCTTCTCTGCCAAGTCTTCTTTACGCTTATCGTTGAATTCTTCTTCAGTGAAAGGAACTTCCATAGCTAATGTCTGAAGAATTTCCATTTTGCAGTCGTTGTAAGTAGGCTGTTCTACCGCATTGGCGCAACGGTCCCAAATCATATCTACGATGTCCATACCGATACGTTCACCCATCAAGGCGTGACGACGCTTAGTATAGACTACTGTACGCTGCTTGTTCATCACGTCATCGTATTCCAACAAACGCTTACGGATACCGAAGTTGTTTTCTTCTACCTTCTTCTGAGCACGTTCGATAGACTTAGAAATCATGCTGTGTTCTATCATTTCGCCTTCCTTGAATCCCATCTTATCCATCCAATGAGCGAGACGGTCGGATGCGAACAGACGCATCAAGTCGTCTTCCAAAGAAACGAAGAATACTGAAGAACCCGGGTCACCCTGACGTCCGGCACGACCACGCAACTGACGGTCTACACGGCGTGACTCATGACGCTCTGTACCGATGATGGCCAAACCGCCTGCAGCCTTAACTTCAGCACTCAGCTTGATATCGGTACCACGACCTGCCATGTTAGTAGCGATGGTAACGGTCTTTCCTTGTCCAGCCTTAGCTACAATCTCAGCTTCTTTCTGGTGCAACTTAGCGTTCAATACGTTATGTTCAATCTTACGCAATGTAAGCATCTTGCTCAGCATTTCAGAGATTTCTACAGATGTGGTACCAACCAATACCGGACGACCGGCATTTACCATCTTTTCGATTTCTTCGATAACCGCTTTATACTTTTCACGCTTGGTTTTGTATACACGGTCGTTCATATCGATACGGGCAATAGGACGGTTAGTAGGAATAACCACTACATCCAATTTATAGATATCCCAGAATTCACCCGCTTCTGTTTCGGCAGTACCTGTCATACCCGACAACTTATGGTACATACGGAAATAGTTCTGAAGAGTGATAGTAGCGAATGTCTGAGTAGCGGCTTCTACCTTCACTCCTTCTTTCGCTTCTACCGCCTGATGTAAGCCATCGCTCCAACGACGACCATCCATGATACGTCCGGTCTGTTCGTCTACAATCTTAACCTGTCCGTCCATTACCACATAGTCAGTATCCTTTTCGAACATGGTATAAGCCTTAAGCAACTGATTGATAGTATGTACGCGTTCTGACTTGATAGCATAGTTAGTAAGCAACTCGTCTTTCTTAGCCAACTTTTCTTCATCGGTAAGACCTGTTTCGTTTTCGAGAGCAGAAAGCTGTCCTGCGATGTCAGGCAACACGAACAAAGTAGGATCCTGAGAGTTACCTGTAATCAAATCGACACCCTTATCAGTAAGGTCTACGCTCTTCAGCTTTTCATCGATTACAAAGTACAACGGTTCTACAGCCTCTGGCATACGTTTGTTGTTCTGCTCCATGTAGATTTCTTCGGTCTTCAGCATACCAGCCTTGATACCCGGTTCACTCAAGAACTTGATAAGCGGCTTGTTTTTAGGCAACGCCTTATGGCTACGGTACAAAGCCAAGAATCCGGCTTCTACATCTTCTTTCTTATCAGAATAAATAAGTCTCTTAGCATCGGCCAAGAACTGAGTAGCCAACTTACGCTGTGCTTCTACCAAACGTTCTACCAACGGACGGAGAACTTCGAAAAGTTGTTCGTCGCCTTTAGGAACCGGACCAGAGATAATAAGCGGAGTACGAGCATCGTCAATCAACACTGAGTCGACCTCATCGACGATAGCATAGTTATGTTTGCGCTGTACCAAATCTTTCGGGCTACCTGCCATGTTATCACGAAGGTAGTCGAAACCGAATTCGTTGTTAGTACCGAAAGTAATATCGGCCATGTAAGCTCTACGACGAGCGTCAGAGTTAGGCTGATGCTTATCGATACAGTCTACGCTCAATCCGTGGAACATATAAAGAGGGCCCATCCATTCAGAGTCACGCTTAGCCAAATAGTCGTTGACAGTTACCACATGAACACCGTTTCCTGTCAAGGCATTCAAGAATACAGGCAAGGTAGCCACCAAAGTCTTACCTTCACCAGTCGCCATTTCGGCAATCTTACCCTGATGCAATACGACACCACCAAACAACTGTACATCGTAGTGTACCATGTTCCATTTCATATCGTTACCGCCTGCTGTCCAATGGTTCTTCCAGATAGCCTTATCGCCATCGATAGAAACGAAATCTTTTCCTTCGCCAGCCAACTGACGGTCGAAATCGGTAGCAGTAACTACAATCTCATCGTTTTCAGACAAACGGCGTGCTGTATCTTTTACGATAGCAAACGCTGTAGGCAACACTTCGTTCAATGCCTTTTCGTACTTGTCGAGCACTTCTTTCTCAAGCTTATCAATCTGAGAGAAGATAGCCTCACGCTTTTCGAGTTCGGTGTCTTCGATAGTAGCTTTCAGCTCTTCTATCTTCTTGTTTTCTTCTACAGCCGAATCCTTGATGATTTGCTTCAGCTCTTGTGTTTTAGCACGAAGTTCGTCGTTGCTTAACTTGCTAATTTCGGGATACACGGCTTTAACTTTCTCTACCCACGGCTGAATTTCTTTCATGTCGCGGCTTGCCTTGTTTCCGAAAATCTTGCTTATAAATTCATTAAATCCCATTGTTATTTAGTTTTTATTATTTCAAAATTGATGTTTTTCACACATAATACGCCTATCGAAACCTACAAGATACCGATGTAACCGTTCAGTTATGTCATCAGAATTCTTGTACTTTCGCTATGGAATAACGGCACAAACCGTCGATAAACCCCATAGTACGCATTATACTTTTTAATTTATTTTTGCAAAGATAGAATAATAAGCCGATTATCGTTGCTTAATTCTAAATTTATTTACGAATCCCTGTTAAGGGTGCAGCTGTGGCTGCGTTGGGAGCGCGAATGCGCATGAAATGAGCGATGGTTGGAGCTATGGTAGCTACCTTAACTGGCGTATAAAGGATTTCGGGCTTGATATTGCAGCCCATAAAAATAAGAGGTGCCGATGTATAGACATCGCGTACAACCTGTGAAGTCTGAGTATATTCATCTACAACACTCCATCCGGGCATTACTTCTACATAAATATCACCCGAACAATTAACATTATAGCTGTTCTTTATCTTATCAACGGCAGGAGTCCACGAGCCAAGCAACACGCGCTGTGACGAGTAGGCTGAACGAACGCCACTCATCTGCACGATAAAGTCGCATGAGCGGTTAAGTATCTCAGTAAGATTGAGCTTACGATCTTCTATAAGCTTGTGATTAAGATAAATCTGACGGTCGAAATAGGTTTCTACATACTGTCCGGGTCCGTAAATGGCCATCAAGTACATGTTAAGCAAGGCTCCACAACGCTTGATGTGGAATTCACCACCAGGAATGCGATACTGCTGAGGGTCTTTAGGGTCGCCATCAGCATATCCTGTAGAAGTAATAACGAAAAGGGTATTACCCAAACCTACCTTACGGTCTATCAAATCGAGCAAATCGCCAATGGTATTATCCAGACGTACGTATACGTCTTGTATCTCCATCGACAGTTCGCTGTTTGGACGATGATCGTAATTGCCTGCGTAGTACGACAATGTAAGAAGGTCAGGCACATTATCCCTTCCTATCTGGGTCTGTGTAAGACATGCGTTTACCAAACGGTTCACCTCATCGTTTACGTACGGACTGGTTTTGAACTTACGATACTTATCCATTCTCTCATCAGAGAAATTATGCTTGAAGGTAAGTTGCTTCGACTCAGAGGTCATGTATCTATAAGAAGTGACCGCAAGATAAGGTCCCCAAGTCATGTTTCCGATACGGAAATCGAGCCCTTCTCTATCGTTATAAGATGTAACCCATTGCGGGAAGTTGCCGTAATAAGTAGAACCGCACCACTTTCCGTTCTCATCGTTAAGCCAGAAGGCTCCTTTCGAAGCATGTCCAGCCGCGAGAACCGCCATTTCGCGAGTCGGAGCGATAGAATATGTTTCCGCTTCACCGCAAGTAGCCACCATCAATTCGTCTGACAATGTAGAAACGGTAAGACGAGCCGGAGAAGTGCTTTCTGAAGTATAGATACCCATAAAAGCAGAATCGTCTACAGCCTTGATGATACGAAGCGATGAACGGTCCATCCAATTATTGCCTACGATACCATTATAATAAGGTGTAGCTCCAGTATAAATAGATGCGACAGCCGACGAACGGTCTACATTGATGAAATCGTATTCGGCGTTATAATAAATACGTCCTTCTTTAAGCAGCTTCTTGAACCCACGCTCGCCATACAAAGCAGAAAATGCCTCCATATAGTCTGCACGGAACTGATCAATGGTCAGCCCTACAACTAAACGTGGAGTAGCGGAAGTCTGGGCTTGGGCTTGCAAACCAGCCAAGACAAAAGCGGCAATTAAAGATGTAAGTATACGTTCTTTCATTTTCTTTTTCTACAAACTAATATATGGCCTGCATAGTTCACCAGCAAACCGAGTGCCAAAGGTAATACCGATAAATTAATTTTTTGTCCGCAAACGGGTATTATACATATAAAAAGTGTTAAACACACAACAAAAAACCAATATATGCTGATATGTTTATGTTTCATTCCGGCAAAGACTATCCATGGAAGACATAAAAGAGGCAGCGGATTAAAGAGGATAATCATCCAATTTGAGCCCACAGTAGGATGAACCGAGAAGAAAAAGAGGAAAGCAATAATACAACCTGCCACACCTTGTGCTACACATAATATTATATCAAGCCACCAATATACAGAGCCGTGTATATATTGCCAATACACTAAGAAGAGGCAAATGGCGAAAAATAAAAGAGAACATATCATCGGCGACAAGACAAAGCCAGGTTCCGACGAAGCCTCCTCAGCCTCTATCGCCTTAAACTCCGTCGACACCAGCGGACGCTTCACTCCCTTTGAGTCTACAATGAAAGCTCTTTGGGCATAGCTACGCATATAAAAAGGAGCGAACATCTGCAAACGCTTCCCTATCGTACGGTCGGCCGCAGCACCTAAACAGAGGTCGATGCCTAACTCATCCCAATCGGAATTACGGGTGTATTCATGAACTATCGAACGGAAAGTACGGCCTGGGAATGAATCAGGATACACTACATTACCATCAATAGCCTGTTCTATACGGTCGCGAGCGCGAGAGGTACAATTATCATAGAAGTAATTATAGCGGTATACCCTATTCTGCGGTTTATAATTCTCTTCTAGCAGATACAACAATTTCTGATTTTCTCGTTCTGTAAGATTCAGCACCTGCTGATACACATCAGAGCCGCGCATGGCATACTCTGCCTCGAAATACTCGTACGGGATAACACCCAACTGATAATCGGTCTCGCCCTTCACAAAGCGCATCACGAAGTTCGGTGTGTTAAAGCTGAACAAACCATAATTGAACACTACGTCTACCCCACGGGTATAATTTTCATAACGGATAGCAGTATGACCAAACAATGAATAAATCTCCTGTCCAGGAGCACAAGTCATCAAGCTAAAACGGATACTATCGCGCTGTTCCTGCCCATGAACCATAGATGGAAAGCAAAGCAGAAGCGACAATAGTAAGAAAATACGAAATTGTTTCAACATAATTGGTTTATTAAAATAGAGCGAGCGTTATTCTGATACAAAAGTAAAGCGAATTATTGATACCCGCTAAAGAAATTCGGTGTTTTATTACATTCCTATCTTTTTTTTATTTTACTTTGCATCCGAAAAAATAAACAAAGAAGTGAATTTAGTCATTGATATAGGCAACACGATTGCAAAAATCGCTGTGTTCGAGAACAAAGAGGTGATAGAGGTCATTCGTGGCTCGAACCATTCGCTTGACTGCTTAGCCATGCTCTGCAACAAATACCCTATTAAAAGAGGTATAATAGCATCTGTCATAACACTAAGCGACACGATTAGACGTCAGCTCAGCAAACTCGACTTCCCCGTAATGGAACTAACATACCAAACCCCCGTCCCTATACAAAACATGTATAAATCACCCAAGACATTGGGTATGGACAGACTTGCCGCAGTAGTAGGAGCCAACTATCTGCTGCCCGACAAGAATTTGTTGGTGATAGACGCAGGCACGGCCGTCACCTACGAGTTCATCGACAAGGACGGACGCTACTGGGGAGGCAATATATCTCCGGGCATTTACACACGGTTCAAAGCCCTGAGCGCATGCTGCGACCAGCTGCCGTTGATAGAGAAAAAAGGTGAGTTACCAGACTTCGGATACGACACTACCACAGCCATCCGTTCTGGTGTAATTAGGGGAATGCAATTCGAAATTGCCGGCTATATACGCCAAATGCAGAAGAAACACACCGATCTTTTGGTTTTTTTAACTGGAGGAGATAAATTTTCTTTTGATTCCAACTTAAAAAGTATCATCTTTGCAGATAGATTTTTAGTATTAAAAGGTTTAAACAGAATATTAGATTATAATGTTAAGTAACAAAAAAGTTCTTATTAGCGCCATGATGATGGCTGGAGCGCTTACCGCAAACGCCCAATCTGGCACTAACTCTCCTTATACAAGATACGGATTAGGAGACTTGGCTGGTCGTGGCTTTGCTGGTCACGCCGCAATGGGCGGTGTTGGCTACGGAGTGCGAAACAGCAACCAAGTCAACCTTATTAACCCGGCTGCTATTTCAAGCGTAGATTCACTGTCGTTCATGTTTGATGTAGGCATGAGTCTGCGAAGCTCGAACTACAAGGAAAACGGAATTAAGAACAATGCTAAAAATTCAAGCTTCGATTATATAGCTATGCAGTTCCGCCTGCACAAACGTTTGGGTATAGCCTTAAGTTTCACTCCTTATTCTACTACAGGATACAACTTCAACTCAACTACACCTATTTCTTATAAGGACGGAACATCTGCAGGATCTACCACTAATACATTTTATGGAGATGGAGGATTGCAACAGTTTTCTGTCGGTTTAGGATTCAAAGTCCTCAAAAACTTATCGGTAGGTGTAAACGCAGGATATATGTATGGTTCTATCGATTATCAGGCAGCTACTTCGCCGTCGTCTTCTAGCGACCAGACTATTAATTACCGCAACTTGTCGGTTAATAGCTATAACGCCAACTTCGGTATACAGTATACTCAGCAACTGAACAAAAACGACAATTTGACAGTGGGCTTGGTGTATGGATTAGGGCATAAGCTTAACTCTACCTACACTACAGGTACTCAGGTGACCGATAATTCAAGCTTTGTTCAGACAAATGAAAACAAAGAGGAAGACGGTTTTGGCATACCGCACACATTCGGCGTAGGTTTGGCGTATAACAAGAAGAAAAACCTGACAGTAGGATTAGATTACACCCTCGAAAAATGGTCGAAAGTTAAATACAACGGACTCGATAACCAATACAACGATATGTCGAAAGTTTCGGCAGGTATAGAATATACACCTAATACATTAGGCAGAAACTACCTGAAACGCATAAGCTACCGCGCCGGTGTATACTATAACAACTCTTACCTGAAGCTTCCTACATGCGACGGTCCTAAGGAATTAGGAGTAAGCGCAGGTTTCGGATTGCCTCTGCACTTGTTCCAGCGTAACACTATGCTGAACATTACAGGTCAATACGTTCACCTGAAACCCTCTGTAAGCAACATGCTCTCTGAAAACAGATTCGTCATCAAACTCGGATTGACATTCAATGAGCATTGGTTTATGAAATGGAAAGTCAACTAATAAAAACTATAAATTTATATACGATGAAGATGAAGATGGTTACAATGTTGTGCGCACTTTCATTGGGCACAACAGCAGTTTTTGCTCAAAAAGGAGTAGAAGACGGTTCACGTTTCGGACACGGTGAAGACAGCCTCCGTTGTCTGCAGAACATCAGTATTTATACTGAGTATGTTAAGACTAACAATTTCAAAGATGCATACACTCCGTGGAAGGCAGTGTTTACAGAAGCTCCTATCGCTCAGGTAGGTACTTACGTTAACGGTGCTAAAATCTTGAGAGGTCTTATCGCATCATCAAAAGATGCCGCTCAGCAGAAAAAATACCTCGACGAATTGATGGGTGTACACGATCAGCGTATCAAGTACTTGGACGCTCTGAATGGATTGGTTAGAAACCCGACTACCAAAGGTTCTATAGTAGGTATGAAGTCTCACGACTACATTATCTTCTCTGGAAAGAATGTAGACGTAAACAAGGCATATGAACTGACTAAAGAAGCTATCGACTTGGAAAAAGAAAACGCTGATTACTTCACATTCCAGGATATGATGGATATGTCTGCTCGTAAACTGAAAATCGACAACAATCATAAAGAACAGTTCATCCAGGACTACTTGGCAGTATCTGGTTACGCAGACGCAGCTTACAAAGCAGCAACTAAAGAAAAAGCAAAAGCAGCGTTGAAGGCAGCTAAAGACAATGTTGACGCTTACTTCATCAACAGTGGTACAGCTACTTGCGAAAACTTGCAGGCTATCTATGGCCCGAAGGTTGCTCAGAACAAGACAAACTTGGATTATCTGAAACAAGTTATCTCTGTAATGCAGCTATTGAAATGTACTAATGAAGAAGCTTACTTCGAAGCATCAGAAGCAGCTCACGCTATTGAACCTACAGCAGCTACTGCAGCAGGATGTGGTTATATGTACTACAAGAAAGGCAACATCGATAAGAGCGTAGAATACTTTGATCAGGCTATCCAGTTGGAACAAGATCCTGAAAAGAAAGCAGAATACTGCTACAACACTGCAGTTGTATTGTTCAGCAAAAAGCAGTTGAGCAAGGCTAAACAGTACTGCCACAAAGCTATCTCTATCAACGATCATTATGGTAAACCATATATCTTGATTGCTCAGATGTATGCATCAAGCCCTAACTGGAGTGACGAAGCAGCTTTGAACAAATGTACTTACTTCGCTGTAATCGACAAATTGCAGAAAGCTAAATCAGTAGATCCTAGCGTAGCAGAAGAAGCAAACAAATTAATCGGTTCTTACGCCGGACATACACCTAAAGACGAAGATTTGTTCTTCCTTGGTTTGAAGAAAGGTAACTCTGTAACTATCGGTGGATGGATTGGCGAGACTACTACTATCAGATAATAATCTATAGCAAAATCTCATGTCTGAAAGACAAACAAACAAAAGATTTATTATAAACTTAAGCATAACAGTTGCCATCTGGGCAACTGTTATGCTTATTTTGCTACCATCGTGCAGCAAGAAAAAAGAGCTGGCAGCAGCTGTCGGCCAAGATGATTCAATCCCTGATATGAGAAGCACAGGAGTCACTACCCTTATCTCCGATTCAGGACTAATCAGATATAAAATAATAACAGCCGAATGGCTGGTATATAATCAGGTGGACACTCCTTTCTGGGCGTTCGAAAAAGGTATTTATCTGGAAAAGTTCGATACCCTATTTCATATCGACGCCAGCATAAAGGCAGACACCGCTTATTATTACGAACCAAAGAAATTATGGGAACTACGTGGCAACGTACATATACGCAGCCAACGAGGTGATAAATTCGATACCGAACTATTATACTGGAACCAACAGAAAGAAAAGATTTATTCCGACAAATTCATCAGAATAGAACAGCCAGACCAAGTCCTTACAGGATACGGATTCGAATCGAACCAACAAATGACCGAGTATCAGATTTATAACAATACGGGCGTTTTCACTGTAGAAGACACCGGAATGCCTGACTCGACCACAACAAAATAGAAAATTCAACACACTACATATTATGACTTTAGCTATAGAATTGATATTGTCAATGGTTTTTTCAGCATTCTTCTCAGGAATGGAAATAGCCTTTGTGTCATCAAATAAGCTGCGGTTTGAAATGGGAAAGAACAGTAGCTTTTCAGCCCATATACTTTCTATATTCTACCGAAACCCGAACAACTTTATATCTACCATGCTGGTTGGAAACAATATAGCACTGGTAATCTATGGTATATGGATGGCGCAACTAATAGAGAAACACCTATTGGGCGGATTTGAAATCAATAATGCCCTACTGGTGTTTATAGAGACTATTCTTTCTACGGCTATCATATTGGTTACGGGAGAATTTATGCCCAAAACCTTATTTAAGATAAATCCAAACGGCATACTAAAAGTGTTCGCCATCCCGGCTTTTCTGTGCTATGTCATCTTATTCCCTATCAGCAGATTTGCCTCGTTACTGTCAGAAGGCATTCTACGTCTCACCGGTACCAAAATCAACAAAGAAGCTACCAACAAGGCTTTTACTAAAGTAGACCTTGACTACTTCATTCAAAGCAGTATCGAAGAGTCGAAGAACGAAGAAAGTCTGGATACAGAAGTTAAGATATTCAGAAACGCACTCGATTTCTCTAACATAAAAGTGAGAGACTGCATGATTCCACGTACAGAAATCATCGCCATAGAGATTAATGCGGAACTTAGCGAACTGAAGGAACAATTCATAGAAAACGGTATCAGCAAGGTGATTGTGTATAAAGATAACATAGACAACGTTGTAGGTTATATCCATTCTTCCGAACTGTTTAAACCTATATCCGACTGGAAAAAGAATATCAGAACCATTCCTATCGTACCCGAAACCATGGGAGCACATAAGCTGATGAAGATACTTATGCAGCAAAAACGCTCGCTGGCAGTAGTGGTAGATGAATTCGGAGGAACATCGGGCATCGTGTCGATGGAAGACCTTGTAGAAGAAATCCTAGGAGACATAGAAGACGAGCACGACACTAACTCAACCATCGCCAAGAAGATTAGCGACAACGAGTATATTCTGTCAGGCCGAATGGAAATAGAAAAGGCAAACGAAGATTTCAATCTTGACTTACCAGAAAGCGATGATTATCAAACCATCGGCGGATTGATATTACACGAATATCAAAGCTTTCCTAAAGTACATGAACTGATTACGATTGATAATTTCCAGTTCAGAATCATAAAAGTAACGGCTACGAAGATAGAATTAGTCAAGTTGAAAGTGAATAATTAGCAAGTTTTTTGAGGAAAAGAAGATGTCTTTATGACATTTTTTGTATCTTCGTGCGCTAAAGTAGAAAACAATAAACAAAAATAATAACTTTAAATGGCAACTTTACAGAAAATTAGAAGCAAAGGACCATTATTGGTCATTGTTATCGGTCTTGCCCTATTCGCATTTATTGCCGGAGATGCATGGAAAGTGCTTCAGCCGCACCAGGGAAAACAAGACGTAGGAGAAGTTAACGGAAAAGCACTTTCAGCTCAGGATTTCCAGCAAATGGTAGAAGAGCTTAGCGACGTTATCAAATTAACAAACAACCTCCAGTCACTGAATGACGAACAGCTTACTTCACTCAGAGATCAGGTATGGAACACATATGTAACTAACCAGTTGATTGCAGGAGAAGCTGAAAAATTGGGATTGAAAGTTACAGACAAAGAAATCCAGACTGTTATCGAAGAAGGTACAAACCCACTGCTTATGCAGACTCCGTTCCGCAACCCGCAGACTGGCGCTTTCGATAAGGATATGCTGAAGAAATTCTTGGCAGACTACGCTAACATGGACGCAACTAAGATGTCGGCTGAATATGCAGAATACTACCATAGAATGGGTAACTTCTGGAAATTCATCGAAAAGACATTGAAACAGTCTTTGTTGGTTGAAAAATATCAGAACCTGATTTCTAAGTCATTCATTTCTAACCCTGTTGCTGCAGAAGACGCATTCAACGGACGTACTGAAGAATCAGACATCCTTTTGGCTGGCGTTCCTTATTCTTCTATCAGCGACTCTACAGTTACTGTTTCTGACAGCGAAATCAATGACTTGTACAACCAAAGAAAAGAATCTTTCAAGCAGGAAATCGAAACTCGCGACATCAAGTTTGTTGATGTTCATGTAGTTCCTTCTGCTGCCGACCGCGAAAACGTTCAGAAAGAAGTTACTGAATCTGCAAACCAATTGGCTAGCACAACTTCAGACTACGCTGCATTCGTTCGTTCTGCAGGTTCTTCAATTCTTTATTCTGACGTTCCTGCCGGAAAGACTATCTTCCCTGCCGATGTAGCAGCTCGTTTGGATTCTGTAGGCATAAACGAAGTATACGGTCCTTACTACAGCCAGAGCGACGACTCTTACAACGCATTCAAGATTATCGCTAAGACCACTGCTCCAGACTCTATTCAGTTCCGTCAGATTCAGGTAATGGGTGAAACAGAAGAAAAGACAGCTTCTTTGGCCGACAGTATCTACAACGCTATCAAGGGTGGAGCTAACTTCGCTGAAGTAGCTAAGATTTACGGTCAGACTGGCGAAAGCGATTGGGTTAACGCTCAGGGATGGGAAGGTCAAGCTATCAACGCTGACATGCTTCCTTACGTTAACGCCTTGACTACTCAGGATGTAAACGCTTTGACAAACTTGAAAATCGGCCAAGGCAACATCATCTTGCAGGTTACTGCTAAGAAAGCTATGAAGACTAAATATAAAGTAGCTATCGTTAAGCGTCCGGTAGAGTTCAGCAAAGAAACATATAACCAGGCTTACAACAAGTTCAGCCAGTTTGTTGCTCAGAGCACTACACTCGAAAGCCTTGAAAAGAACGCAGAAGAAGCAGGTTACACTGTTACTCCAAGATCAGACTTCCGTAGCGACGAACATTATGTAGGTGGAATCAAGTCAACTCGCGAAGCTCTGAAATGGGTGTTCGACGCAAAACCGGGCAACGTATCTCCGTTGTACGAATGTGGCGAAAACGACCACCTGTTGGTTGTAGCTCTCGAAGCTGTCAACCCGAAAGGTTATGTAAACGTTAAGAAAGTAGCCGACATGTTGAAACTTGAACTTATCCGCGACAAGAAAGCAGAAAAGATCATGGCTGACATGAAGGGATTCAACTCTTTGGATCAGGTGAAAGGTATGAAAAACGCAGTGAGCGACACTGTTAAACACGTAACTTTCGCAGCTCCTACTTTCGTATCTGTAACACGCTCTAGCGAACCTGCAGTAAGCGCATGCGCTTCTAAGACAGCAGTCAACAAGGTTTCTGCTCCTATCAAGGGTATGGGTGGTGTATTCATGATTCAGGTTTATAACAAGAATAAGAGCGAAGAGAAATTCGACGCAAAACAGGAAGAAGCGACTCTGTCTAACATGGCAGCACGCTATGCAGGACAGTGCATCTACGAATTGCGCGAAAAAGCAAAAGTAAAAGATCAGCGTTACTTGTTCTTCTAATAAGAAACAAACACACTACTATATTTTAAAATCTCCTTTCCCATTATGATTGGGAAAGGAGATTTTTTTTGCCCTTATTTGCCTATACAGAAAGTTTACTTCCCCACGCAAGAAATACAAGAAGCACAGCCCTACTGCATTTTATGAATGGGATCAGAAAGTATGCGAGCGGACAATCTGCAATATGCGAATTGCAGGTGTGCAATATGCGAATGGTAAGTATGCAATTCGCATTCTTTTTCCACGTTTAGAAAGCCATTTTATATGTACCCTGATTTTTACAATTCCTCTACTGCAACATAAATCTGATAACGAGTTTCCTCTGAAACCGGAGTAAGCGATAAGTATCCCTTCTGAATCTTACCGCCAATCACTTGCAGCGGATGACGCTCAGCCATATCACGATGAAAACTCAGAGCCTCGCCATCAGTGCGATAATACTCCACGCAATACGTACCCTTAGAAGCGGAATCTACAAAACGGTTATAAAACAGACGAGACACCACACCCATATTCATGCGCAGATTAACCTCAACCAACGGATGAAGCTTGTATCCGCCATCTGCATCACAGCAAACCATCATGTCAACACCGAAGTAACCGCTGTAAGCGTATGCCACATTGTCAGAGAAGTAACGCAGTAACGCCTCACGCGTCATGCGCAACGTATCTGCAGAGACGAAAGAACATATTCGTTCTTCTACAGCAGCATCAGATACCAAAAGATTACCTTTATAATTCCCATGCGAATCGGTTTCAAATAGAGAATAACCTACAAAACTCACCGCTCTACCCTCAGAACGGAACTCCATAGCGAAATCGCACACCTTATTATATAGAGGCTCCGCCATGATGCAGCCTTGCGCACGCAGGGTACGAAGAATCCAACCTTCAGCCGAGGAAGTAAGCCCGGCTAACGACAGTTTCATCAGCCCTCTTCCACTGCCCGACCACGGTGTTTTAAGAACCACCTGCTCATGACGATGCATGAAATCTACAACTTGAGTTAACGAATCGCACACCTGCGACAGTCCGCACGTCTGCTGTATATGACACAACTGCTTTAACAAACCAGCGTAATGGTTCCTGCCCGACAAAGCACGATAACGCGACAGCCACTCGTCCGACGGAAGGTTTTCATCACCCACCCCATTATCGCGAAGCGTTGCGACCAATGCCGGGTTCCATCCCCACGGAGAACAAGGCTTGTCAAGAAACCTATCAGTTATACCCACGTTTACGCCTAAAGCCGACACATCAGCACAGGTAACAAAATCAGCAACCAAGGCGGTATCATTTACCTTAACAAAATCGCCACCCCCGGCAATCCAAAGCGGAAGCAGCTCCAAATCGGAAGCCATTTTCACAATACCAGCCGGCGATTTATAGTAAGGAGAAAACGTGGCCAAAGCCATATCATTGTCAGGATTAAATAAGAATACAGAACCAGACATAATTTTTATCATTAGTGCAGAACAAAGTTAGAACAAAAAATAATATTTTGCCAACTCCAGTTTGCAAATTAATGAAGTCTTTGTATATTTGCATCGACGAAAATAAAAATCATGGAAGCTTTTTACAGAACACACAGCTACTTGGTAGAACATACAAATGCCCCTGTCAGACGAGATTTAATGGATGAAATAGATTGGAGCCATCGCCTGATTGGTATCAAAGGGACACGTGGAGTGGGAAAAACGACTTTCCTTTTACAATATGCAAAAGAAAAGTTCGGTCTTGACCGCTCATGTCTGTTTGTCAACATGAATAATTTTTATTTTTCGCAAAACAGTCTGGTAGATTTCGCCGGAGAATTCGTTAAGCGAGGCGGTAAAGTCTTGCTGATAGACCAAGTATTCAAGCTTCCACACTGGAGTCACGACCTGCGTACTTGTTATGAGCGCTACCCTAATCTGAAAATAGTTTTTACCGGATCGTCGGTAATGAGACTTAAAGATGAAAATCCTGAACTTAACGGAATAGTACATTCTTACAACTTGAGAGGATTTTCGTTCCGCGAATTCCTAAACCTGCAAACAGGTAATCATTTCAGTTCTTATACCCTCGAAGAAATTCTGGAAAATCATGAGCATATCGCCAAGACGATACTGCCTCACATCAATCCGCTGAATTATTTTCAAGACTATATCCACCACGGTTTTTACCCATTCTTCCTAGAGAAAAGAAACTTCTCTGAGAACCTGCTAAAGACCATGAACATGATGATAGAAGTGGATATTCTGTTAATTAAACAAATTGAATTGAAATATCTTTCAAAGATAAAAAAATTACTATATTTGTTGGCGGTAGACGGACCGGTAGCTCCTAACGTGAGCCAGTTGGCCACTGATATCAAGACATCGCGTGCCACAGTAATGAATTACATCAAATATCTGGCCGACGCGCGACTGATAAACATGGTTTATCCAAATGGAGAATTATTCCCCAAAAAACCTTCAAAGATTATGATGCACAACACCAACCTGATGTACAGCATATATCCGGTAAAGGTGGAAGAACAGGATGTGCTTGAAACATTTTTCGTGAACTCACTGTGGAAAGACCATAAAGTAAACAAAGGCGAGAAAGGGACCTCTTTCTTAGTAGACAGCAACCTCCATTTCAGAATATGCGCTGCCGGATGCAAGGTAAAGGGCAACCCCAACGTATTTTACGCCACACATAAAATCGAAATAGGCTACGGAAATCAGATTCCGTTGTGGCTGTTCGGTTTCTTGTATTAATATAATATTGACATTAAAACATTTTATTATTATCTAATATAATTAGTAATTGTATGACTAAACAAAAAAAATTCATCACTTGTGATGGTAACGAAGCTGCTGCACATATATCTTATATGTTCACAGAAGTAGCTGCTATCTACCCCATCACTCCGTCGTCTACTATGGCAGAACACGTAGACGAATGGGCTGCCGCAGGTCGTAAAAACATCTTCGGCGAAACTGTTTTGGTACAAGAAATGCAGTCTGAAGGTGGTGCAGCAGGTGCTGTACACGGTTCACTTCAGGCAGGTGCATTAACAACTACTTATACAGCATCACAGGGTCTTTTGCTGATGATCCCTAATATGTACAAGATTGCCGGTGAATTCTTGCCATGCGTATTCCACGTATCAGCTCGTACTTTGGCTTCTCATGCATTGTGTATCTTCGGTGACCACCAAGACGTTATGTCTACTCGCCAGACAGGTTTCGCTATGTTGTGCGAAGGATCTGTACAGGAAGTGATGGACTTGGCTGGTGTAGCTCACTTGGCTACTATCAAGTCTCGCGTTCCATTCGTAAACTTCTTCGACGGTTTCCGTACTTCTCATGAAATCCAAAAGATCGAAAAGATTGAAAACGAAGACCTCGCTCCGCTTATCGATCAGGAAGCTTTGAAAGAATTCCGTGAACGTGCACTGTCTCCTAACCACCCTGTAATGCGTGGTATGGCAGAAAACCCGGATCACTTCTTCCAGCACAGAGAATCATGCAACAACTTCTACAATGCAGTTCCGCAGATTGTAGAAGACTACATGAAGGAAATCAACAAGATCACAGGCCGCAACTACGGTTTGTTCGATTACTATGGTGCAGAAGACGCAGAACATGTAATCATCGCTATGGGTTCTGTAACAGAAGCTATCCGCGAAGTTATAGACCACTTGACAGCTCAGGGCAAGAAAGTTGGTTTGGTTGCAGTTCACTTGTATCGTCCGTTCTCTGCTAAGCACTTCATGGCTGCAGTTCCTAAGACTGCTAAGATCATCACTGTACTCGACCGTACTAAGGAACCGGGTGCAAACGGCGAACCTTTGTATCTTGATGTTAAAGACTGCTTCTACGGCGTAGAAAACGCTCCGGTTATCGTAGGCGGACGTTATGGTTTGGGTTCTAAGGATACTACTCCTGCTCAGATTATCGCAGTTTACAAGAACATGGAATTGCCAGAACCTAAGAACCACTTCACTGTAGGTATCGTTGATGACGTTACATTTACTTCACTTCCTCAGGAAGCAGAAATCGCAGTAGGTGGCGAAGGCATGTTCGAAGCTAAGTTCTTCGGTCTTGGTGCCGACGGTACTGTAGGTGCTAACAAGAACTCAGTTAAGATTATCGGTGACAATACTGACAAGCACTGCCAGGCTTACTTCTCTTACGACTCTAAGAAGTCAGGAGGTTTCACTTGCTCTCACTTGCGTTTCGGTGATACTCCTATCCGTTCTACATATTTGGTAAACACTCCGAACTTCGTAGCTTGCCACGTACAGGCATACTTGCACATGTACGATGTAACTCGCGGTTTGCGCGACAACGGTTCATTCTTGCTGAACACTATCTGGGAAGGTGAAGAATTGGCTAAGAACTTGCCTAACAAGGTTAAGAAATATTTCGCAAAACACAATATCACTGTATACTACATCAACGCAACTCAGATTGCTCAGGAAATTGGTTTGGGTAACCGTACCAACACTATCCTTCAGAGCGCATTCTTCCGTATCACTGGCGTTATTCCAGTAGACTTGGCTGTAGAACAGATGAAGAAGTTCATCGTTAAGTCTTACGGTAAGAAGGGTGAAGACGTTGTAAACAAGAACTACGCTGCAGTAGATCGCGGTGGCGAATACAAGCAATTGACTATCGATCCTGAATGGGTTAACTTGCCAGATGATCCTAAGGCTGAAAACAACGATCCAGCTTTCATCAACGAAGTAGTTCGTCCTATCAACGGTCAGGATGGTGACTTGTTGCCAGTATCAGCATTCAAGGGTATCGAAGACGGTACTTGGTATGCAGGTACAGCTAAGTTCGAAAAACGTGGTGTTGCCGCATTCGTTCCTGAATGGAATCCTGAAAACTGTATCCAGTGTAACAAGTGTGCTTACGTTTGTCCTCACGCTGCTATCCGTCCGTTCGTATTGAACGCTGAAGAACAGCAGGGCGCTAACTTCGCATCACTTAAGGCTGTAGGAAAACAGTTCGACGGCATGACATTCCGTATGCAGGTAGACGTTATGGACTGCTTGGGTTGCGGTAACTGTGTTGACGTATGTCCGGGTAATCCTAAGAAGGGTGGCAAGGCATTGTCTATGCAGCACTTGGAAAGCCAGTTGGCTGAAGCTGCAAACTGGGATTACTGCGTAGAACACGTTTCTTCTAAGCAGAACTTGGTAGACATCAAGTCTAACGTTAAGAACTCTCAGTTCGCTACTCCGTTGTTCGAGTTCTCTGGAGCTTGCTCTGGTTGTGGTGAAACTCCGTACGTTAAGTTGATTTCTCAGTTGTTTGGTGACCGTGAAATGGTTGCTAACGCTACTGGATGTTCTTCTATCTACTCTGGTTCAGTTCCTTCTACTCCTTATACTAAGAACGAAAAGGGTCAGGGTCCTGCTTGGGCTAACTCATTGTTCGAAGACTTCTGCGAATTCGGTCTTGGTATGGAACTCGCAAACAAGAAGTTGCGTAACCGTTTGGAAGAAGCTATGAAGGGTGCTATCGAAGCAGAAGGTACTCCTGCTGAATACAAAGAAGCATTCCAGGAATGGATTGACGGTCGCAACGATGCTGACAAGAGCAAGGCTGCTGCTGAAAAAATCGTTCCATTGGTAGAGGCTGCAAAAGACAAGTGCGGATTCTGCAAGACTATCGATGAATTCAAAGACTACTTGGTAAAACGCTCACAGTGGATTATCGGTGGTGACGGTGCTTCTTACGATATCGGTTACGGAGGTTTGGATCACGTTATCGCTTCTGGCGAAGATGTAAACATCTTGGTTCTTGATACCGAAGTTTACTCTAATACTGGTGGTCAGGCTTCTAAGGCTACTCCTCTTGGTGCTATCGCTAAGTTCGCTGCTTCTGGTAAGCGCGTACGTAAGAAAGATATGGGTATGATCGCTACTACTTACGGTTACGTATACGTAGCTCAGATCGCAATGGGTGCTGACCAGGCTCAGACTTTGAAGGCTATCCGCGAAGCTGAAGCATATCCTGGACCATCATTGGTTATCGCTTACGCTCCATGTATCAACCACGGTTTGAAAGCTGGTATGGGTAAATCTCAGGCTGAAGAGGCTAAGGCTGTTGAATGTGGTTACTGGCACTTGTGGCGCTTCAACCCGCTGTTGGAAGCTGAAGGAAAGAACCCGTTCTCACTCGACTCTAAGGCTCCTAACTGGGATAACTTCCAGGATTACCTGAAGGGTGAAGTTCGTTTCGCTTCTGTAGCAAAACAGTATCCTACTCAGGCTGCTGAATTGTTCCAGGCATGTCAGGATATGGCTAAGAAACGTTATGATTCTTACCTGCGTATGGCTGCTATGGACTGGAGCGACGAAAAAGAAGCTTAATATAATAAGCGTAAACGCTTCATAATTATAAAGGAGATAAATGCCTTATGGTGTTTATCTCCTTTTTTTATTTTCATTATTCAATTATTTGGTCTATATTTATAGCACGATAAGTAATCATAATAAAACGGGTACTATGAGCAATTTATTCAGAAAGTGGATCAAATTTGAGATTTTGTCATCTCTATTCGGGTCATTCTTTGCCTTTTTGTGGATGTTCAGAAACGATGATGATGACGATTGATGCACCGTAGGGATTTTATACGAATAATGCAAACTAAAACAATTATATAACGGAAATGAATAACGAAAATACTCAAACGGCAGACGGCAAAGCTAAGTTTCAAGAGGCTACCATAGCGCCGATGCATACGTGCGAACATATAGTAAACCGTACAATGGTAAACATGTTCGGGTGCGGACGCTCTGTATCGGCGCATATAGAGCGTAAAAAGAGCAAGTTGGATTACCGCTTGCCTCAGGCTCTTACAGAAGAAGAGATAAAGCGTGTAGAAGATACGGTGAACGAGGTTATAAGCCGCCACCTACCTGTAACAGCCGAATATATCCCTATAGAAGAGGCGGCTAAAGGGTTCGACCTGAGCCGACTGCCCGACGGTGCTTCAGATACGGTGCGTGTGGTTAAAGTTGGCGATTATGATGATTGTCTATGCATCGGTCAGCATGTAGAGAACACTTCAGAAATTGGAACTTTCAAAATCATCAGCTACGATTATGCAGATGGCATATTCCGTATGAGATTCAAGCTGCTGTAAACCACACACAAAGGAATAACAGTTACACCATATTGGCGATGGTGTATATCAATAAACGACGAAGGTGTATCACAACTAAACTAATGCGGTCTGAAAGTCCGCAAACTCCCCATTTACGGATAGTTATAGTTACGATACGCCTTCGCTATTTTCAAATGATATAAGTTACTGTCAGAGTTTCTTCAACTCCTGATAAAGTCTCTGCACCGGAAGACCCATCACATTATAGAACGAGCCGTTCATTCCGGTTACGCCTACATAACCTATCCACTCCTGAACGCCGTATGCTCCGGCCTTGTCGAACGGACGATACTTCTCTACGTAAAAACTTATTTCTTCATCGGTCAGTTTGTCGAAGGTGACCTCTGTAACAGCCGCAAAACTCTTCTGGAACTGTGCGGTTGTAAGGCAAACTCCCGTTATCACCAGATGAGTACGACCCGCCAACTTTCTCAGCATGGCATAAGCCTCGGCCTCATCAGCAGGCTTTCCTAAAACCTCGCCATCTATGCAAACCACCGTATCGGCAGTAATAATCAGCTCATCTTCTGCTATAGACTTACGGTAAGCCTCAGCCTTTTCGCGAGCTATGTATACAGGCACCTCTTCTGTAGGCAAGGTGTCGGGATACGTCTCGTCAATTCCGGGCATCACCTTTACCTCATATTCCAAGCCCAAGCCAGAGAGCAACTCCTTTCGGCGCGGAGAGTTGGATGCCAATATAACTTTGTATTTCTTTAAATTATCAAGCATTTCACTGTATTTTTTAAATCCGATTCTTACCATCCGAAAGCGTCCTCGTGCGACATCCATCTTTCCTGAGCACGAAGCACCTGTTCTACTACATCGCGTCCGCATCCGTAGCCACCGTTGCGATGAGATACATAGCGGCAGATAGCCTTTATCTCTGGAGCCGCATCGGCAGGACAGCATGGCAAACCAACCAAGCGGAGCACTTCATAATCGGGGATATCATCGCCCATGTAAAGCACCTCCTCAGGATTCAGCTGGTACTTATCCATAAAATGATCGAACTCGCGTGTCTTTACGGCAGCACCTAAGTACACATCCTTTATGCCCAAGCCTTCATAACGCTTGCGCACCGCCTCTGTACGGCCTCCGGTGATAATGGCCACATGCAGTCCGCATTTCACCGCGAGCTGCAGGGCGTATCCGTCTTTAATGTTCACGGTACGCATGGGCTCACCGTTAGGATGAAGGGTAATGGTTTCGGCACTAAGCACACCATCCACGTCGAAAATCAACGCTTTTATCTTTGTCAAATCGTAATCTATCATATTCTGAACTTATTTCTTGTCAAACGAATGTATATCTTGGCTTATCAAACGATACAGTTCCGCCAGTTCCGGCTCAGCAGAAAGCATAGCGAGATGCGAATCCATAACCGCTTTGTCATTACGCACGGCGGGACCAGTCTGCGCTTCTACCGGAGGCAACTGATGCACTTTTCGTGCCGTCTCGTCGATAAGCGGAAGCATGGCATCGAATGGCAGACCGTGCTCGGCCAACAAATGTGCTGCCACGGCATACATGTGATTAGCGAAGTTGCACGAGAACACCGCAGCTATATGCAGGTATTTACGCTGAGCCGAAGTGGCTTGATACACCTTGCTTCCAAAACCAGAAGCCAATGCTATAAGCAAATCTACATCTTCCGGGCACGAAGCCTCAACAAAGAACGAAACGGTAGAGAAATCAACCTCACGAGTCTTGCTGAATGTCTGCATCGGATAAAGCACCCCATATCGGCGTGTCAGTCCGCTCCATACATCTATGCTTACGCTGCCTGCCGTATGAACAAAGAGCGCATCAGCGTTTCGGGCGGTAAGCTGCGGAAGCAGAGATGCCAACGCATCGTCTTTTACCGATACGATATATAATGTAGCGTCGGGCAACATCTCAGCGATAGAGGTAGTAAAACGGCAGCCCAACTTATCGGCCAAAGCACGTGCCGACTCCTCTGTACGGCTATATACCTGCATCACGTCATGACCCGACTTCTGCAACGCTATACCAAGATGAGTAGCTACATTACCAGCACCTATCAAAACAATTTTTTCCATAATCTATATTATATCAACGCGAAGAAAGCCAATACAGCAATATGCCTATAAGCAGCAATGCCACCGGAAGCAAGTAGCCCGACATATGTCCTAAAAGAGAGACCACCAACCCGATATTCTGTATCAACCAAATACCAGCCAGAACAATGCCGACCGACTTATCGGACTTAAACCATAAAAAGACGATGGCGGCGTATAGCAGCATGGTATCTTTCTGCATAACCCATGGCAACCCCAGCGAGTTGAAACCCACCAGACGATCGATGAGATAAAGTACCCCCATCAGCGCCAAAAACACAGCCGTAGCCCTATAAGTATCTTTATGATTCGATGCACTTGCCGCCACGGTTACTCTCCCCCGTTATATTTATTGATATGCACTTTTTCCCACTGCAGATGAGCCTCGTCGAACGGCTTACGTTCCATTCCCTTATGTCCCACAGCAATGATAGACAACACCTGAAGCTGAAGAGGAATATCGAGCACGTTATGCACGTATTCATTAGCCGGCACGCCGTCTGCCCCGAAGCGTTCGCGCACCTGAATCCAGCAACTGCCCAATCCCATATCTTCTGCCTGCAACTGTATCATGATGGAAGCTACAGAAGCGTCTTCTATCCACACATCGCTGGCCAACGGATCGGCCAACACCACGATGGCAAGCGGAGCGTCTTTCAGGAACGAAGCACCAGCCTCCTTGCAACGCGACAACTTATCGAGCGTTTCCTTATCATCGACTACCACGAACTGCCAACAATTGCTGCGCTTTGACGAAGGCGACATAAGAGCAGCCTTGAGCAAGAGCACCACCTCATCTTGTGTAAGCTCCTTATCGGTAAACTTACGCATACTGCGGCGCTGTTTTATCAAATCACTAAAACTATTCATAATCAATTCTGTTACTTTTTTCAGTACAAATATAATTTTATTCGACGTAATGCTCAAAAAAAAACATATATTTGCGAAAAAGACAACGCACACCACCCCACGCGCAGCTTCTTTATACTGCGGTCCCGATCGGAATAAATTATTTAAAGAGGTATTATTATGATTATCCGCCTTACTACATACAAGCGTTCTAAAGACATCCCGCCACTGCCCGGAAACGATGTGTTCCACTCTACCGCATTGTTCCAGATATTCGAGCAGACATCGGGCTACTCTCCTACGCTGTTGGTAGCCAGCGACAACGGTACTCCCATAGCTAAGATGCTATGTATTACACGCCGCAGTTTCCGCCTCCCTACCCTGGCCGACAGAACGTATGTCTACGGTGTAGGCGAATACTTCTTGCCCGCTTCGCCCGACGACGCTCCAAACAAACGTAAGATAGAACAAGAGCAAATCTTCAACGAGATGCTGACGTATCTTACTCAGAAACTCGACGTTCATGCCTTTACTATGGAGTTCCGAAATATAGAAGAACCGTTGTTCGGCTACCGCTATTTCAGAGAGAACGGTTACTTCCCGATGCGCTGGCTCAGAGTTCGAAATTCCATCCATCACAACGCCATAGACAAGTGGATGAGCAACTCGCGCAAGCGGCAAATTCAGCGTGGGCTGAAAAACGGTTCCGTAATCAGTATAGCGCATACGCGCGACGAAGTGACGGAGTTCTTCACCATGCTGAAGAAATACTATAGTTCGAAAATCAATCACCACCTGCCCGACCTGAAGTTTTTCATCAGCCTATTAGAGCACCCCGAGGGAGAACGCTTCGGTAAAATCTACTTGGTTAAGCTGAAAGACAAGATAATAGGCGGCTCGGTATGCCTCTTCTCAAAAGACACCAGTTACCTGATGTTCTCTGCCGGACTGCGTAAGAGTTATCCGCTGAATTATCCCGGCGTATTATGTATATGGGGTGCCATGACCGACGCCCGTCAGCGCGGATTTGAGCACTTTGAGTTCATCGATGCCGGACTACCGTTCGCCAACTACGGCTACCGCGACTTCATACTTCGGTTTGGCGGAAAACAGATGAGCACCCGCCGCTGGTACAAGCTCCGCTGGAACTGGCTGAATAAGCTTCTTATTAAAATCTACGTATAACCGCATACATCGTTACTGATGCACGGCGTACAAATCATTGCGATGGTTTAAATGAATCATTGCGATGATTGAATCGAAACATTGCGATGGTTCAAATGAATCACCGCAATGTTTTTATTGGCTTGTAGCAGACTTTCAGGCGAATAGGAAGATGGGAAACTTTCTTGATTACTTCACAAACTGTACGTCGCTTTAATCTTTACATCTCTTGTTATTCCCTTTCGAGCATAGATAATGGATAAACCACATTCATCAGCTGACCTAAAGTCATTTCTGGTAAACGTTGACGAATAAATTGAGCAGCACGTTTTCTTATAACTTTCAAAATTAAAATGAATCCCAAAGAATTCACCCACCGATATTGCATTTCAATTAATGTCTCTTGCTATTCTAAATCCTGTTACTGAGTTGCAATTACCAACAGCATCAATCTCTGCTCCAGAAAAATAGGGGAATGAATTAACATGTGCATCAAAATGCCCTCCGCATTCTGCTGCGAAATGCCCATTAATAGAACTTGATACTTGCGTCTCACTATTATTTATATTGAATCTTTCCTGACACCATTCATGTACATTGCCTAACATATCATAAAGACCATATGAGTTGGGAGCTTTCAATCCAACATCATGTAAAGAATGTCCAGATTCTCTAAACCATCCTAACTTACTTATTTTATTGCCTGAATCTGGTTTGGCAGCCAAAAGCCATTCTGCAATTGTAGGCAGTCTATACTTCTTATCGGACAATTCATTAAGTTTCTTAATGAACACCAGGCAATCTTCATATGATACATTTACAGGCTTATTATTATCTTCTGCCGGATAATCCCCCATTATGGTTTTCCATATCTTATTAGTGACTTCATACTGAAACAATTGGTATGCAGCAACAGTTCCTCCCTCACCACTGCCAACTTTATAATAAACCCAATCATCACCACTTACATAACGATAATAAATTCCATAATTTGGTGCAGTCCCCATTGGAATATTCATCATATGCTTGTCTATATAGTCTACCATTTTTAATTTCTCATAACGCTGTTTCGCTTTTGCTTTATGTGCATCAGACGCATCAACAAATTCGGTTAGATATTTTTGAACCACTAGGGCGTCTTTTGAGGCTAATGCTTTTTTATACATACTTACCTCTTCTTCGGCCCTAACTTTAGATGAATAATTATTGTAAACCCTCCAACAAACAGGTAATATAACCAAAAGCACGCCCAGAACAATCAGCAGCAACATGCGTTTTTTCAAAATTACAGGTTCTTTCTTTTCATTGTATGATGATTCATTTTCATCTACAACTCTGTTTTTTTGGGCAGATTCGTGTTGCTCCACGTCTTCGCATATGGATTCTTTGCCATTGATAGTATCTTCTTCGTGGTTTTGAACAAATGTTGATTCATCATCTGATAACAGAACTGCCGAAATTGCTTCAGATAATGCATTCACCGTTTGATATCGGTCTTTTTTTATCGGTGACATTGCTTTGGCGACTATGGCAATAACCTTATCTTCAACATTTGCCTGTTGCAGTACAGTCAACGGTAAACCATCATTTAAGACAAGCGATGACTCTGGTGGGGTCTTGCCGGTTAGCATTTTATAAAGCGAAGCTCCTAATGCATAAACATCGAGGGTAGCAGGAAGTGTACCGTCACTTTTATAATTAGCCTGCTCTATAGGTGCATATCCAAGAGTTCCAAGTCCTATTGTTGTACTCGACTCTGGCTCACCATTTTCTTTATACTGTTTCGCCAAGCCAAAATCAATCAAGAAAATATGCCCCTCATTATTACGCATAATATTCTTTGGTTTCAAATCAAGATGAAGCATATTATGCCTATGCATATAGGCCAATGCAAAACAAACCTCTTTTGTGATTTTAAGTGATTCTTCGGCTGAAAGTTTTCCTCCTTTTTTTATATAATCATCAACAGTTACACCGTCAATAAACTCCATCACATAGTAAGTTGTATTGTTTTCATCAAACACCTCCAGAACTTTCACTATATTAGGATGATGCAACTTTGAGAGGTTAATCGCTTCACGCTGAAACTTGTTTTGATAATTCTTAACCAATGAACTATTAGTTCTTTCTACACTTATGCCATCAACAGCCCTACTACTGTAATCACACATAAAGAACTCCTTAATAGTAACATTCACATCTACATCCAACTTACCTAATTGACCGTCCATTGAGACACGTGTTGTAGCAAGATAGGTAATACCAAAGCTACCTTGTCCTAAAGTCTTGACGACTTTGTATTTCCCATTTTTTAGCGTGCAACCTTGTTTAAGCTCTGCCATATTATAACTTATTAGTTTTTCACTTCATGGTTAATTATATCCATTTACGATAATAAATCTGATTCCTTAAATTCTTTATCTCAGAACAAAAATAAATATAAAAATGACTGAATGTATTTTCGGAGTCCTTTTTTACCCAAATTAAATACAATTCTGCCATGCCTAACAAAGGAAAAGTCAACCCATTGGCTGACAAACCATAAACACAGACTAAGATTGTATAATATCCTAATCCAAGTGTATAGATTTGCAGATGAAAACACAGTTTTACACACTATCAAGACAATAAAACAATTTAGGCTGTAACCTCCACAAAAATGGAGACTACAGCCTAAATTTATAAAGACAGAAAAATCTTATTTCATCAACTCTTCCAACTTAGTAAGCAACTCTTCACCACGCAGATTTCGAGCTACGATTTTACCTTCCTGATTAATCAAGACAGTAGCAGGGATAGAGCGAACGCCATAAAGTGCAGCTCCAGCGTTTTGCCAACCCTTCAAGTCTGACATCTGAGGCCATGTGATGTTCAGGTCGGTGATAGCCTTCTTCCATGCAGCCATATCGGTATCGAGAGATACTCCGACTACTTCCAAACCTTTTGCCTTATATGCCTTATATGCCTCAACTACCGACGGCATTTCACGACGACAAGGACCGCACCAACTTGCCCAGAAGTCAACCAATGTATATTTGTTGGCAGAAACAATATCAGAAAGTTTCAACTCCTTTCCGTCGGGAGTGTTCTGTACTATATCTACGAAAGTCTTACCTACCATTGTGCTAGCAACAGCTGCCATTTCTTCTTTCATTCCCTTTACTTCGGGCAAAGAAGCGTATGCAGCAGGAATCTGATCGAGCAATGGCATTACTTTTTCAGGAGCTAAAGCCGGTGCGAAACTAGTAAGCAAATGTACGCCTACCAAGTTACTGATGTTCTGTTCTATAGTATTGAATACCATAGCTGTACCCAGACTGTCTTTACGGTTCAACTCAGCTTCCATCTCAACACGCTTGTCGGCTGTAAGCGTAGCGTCAGATTTCATCTTGTTATAAAGCTCACGCATACTCATGTTTATGTCGAGATACTGAGTCATGAAGCTCTGATAAGCATCGTTACACTTAGTACCGCTTACTACATTGGCTTCTTGATTCATCTTCAAAGTGATGTTACCGTTTTCAATGAACACCATCGCCATCATAAGCGGCTGATTCTCATCCTGAGCGTAAGTTACGTAACGCATAGTAGTAACCGAGTCGGGAGTTCCCTTAAACTCGAACGCACCGTTCTTAACTATTGTTGAGTCTTTCTTTATCAACTCATAGCCTGCAAAGTCTTGCAAGTAAACTGTCTCACCGTCTTTTGCACCGTCTATTGTACCTTTAATGGTGTATCCAGACTGCTGCTGACAAGATGCCAATGCCATAAGGCCGGCTCCCGCCAAATACAAAATCTTTTTCATACTGATTTTATTTAATGATTTATTTAGGTCGCTAAGATACGTAATTTATTCTAAAAGAAGACCAAAGAATGGAAGCAATCTATTTTCAGCCATGCGTCAAGCCCCGTATAATGGAGTATGGAGAGAAGCAAAGCTATGAAGAACAATGCTACCCAAAGGCTGGAGAAACGCGAGAAGCAATAGGAAATTCCTTTTACGACATCGCGGTCGGTACGATAGAAATCGACGGAAAGACCGTATATCATCGCTGTCAGTCCGAGGCCCAACGAGCACAAAAAAGAGAGTCCGCTCATGAAGGGCGAGCCTTGCAGACCTCCGGTTATGCTACGTACGATAGCCGACGAGCCGAAGGCAAGCCATGCGCAGAAAGCGAACCACATCACCCCTACCGCCATGCTAAGCACCCAGGCGCGACGCTCTTTTCGCGACCATCCACCATTACGGGTAATAAGTCGCATACACAGTGCCCACCATCCCGAATGTACGCACAGACCCACACCAAACGACAGCATGAACAGATGCCGTATGAGAGAGGCCGACCACGGAAGGCTTACTACATTACGCAGCAGCCACCGCATACCTTCGGCACAGAGCAGACTCTGTACGCCTTGCCAACTGTAAATACTCCCCACCCACGACATCAGCGCAGCCACCAGCGTGAGTAGAAATAGCAGGGTTACGGGATGTATGAAACGTTTATTCATCGTCGGGTTCCAGATTATCTATATCTAATATGCGCAACTCAAACGCACGTGTCACCAATCGGCAGGCGTTGACGCCCGTACGCTCATCAGCACGGAACAATCGGTTTACCAAATCATTCTGACGCTTTTCTATCGATTTTACACCGAAAGGCATCGCCTTAAGGTTGGTTATCATTTCTTTAGTGTAGCCTAAAGCCAAGTGACGAAGCAATCGTTCATCATACTCATCAATGTCGTAATTGATAATAGCCTCCTGGCGGCGCTGTTCTGCCATTACCGACTGTTTGAAGCGTTCTACTATCTTTTCAAGTATCGGATAGTTGAACACCAACTTCTTGCCAGCCATAACAGCCTCTACATCGGTAGCTGTGAGTAATTCGCCAGTCTTCAGTATAATGCCGTCGGCACCAGCCGCAAGAGCGTCCACCCAAAGTTTCTCGTTCAGCACCTCGCCAGTGAATATCAGTACTTTGATTTCATGGTGTTCTTTATGCAGACGGGCACATATTTCTACGCCAATAGTGGTAGAACCGCCTAATCCTAAATCGAGCAACACCAAGTCGGGTGTTTGCTGCTGAAGTAATGTCCAGAACTCGGCTTCGGTCATGGCAGTGCCAATTACCTCGGCATTAGGTATCTCATGACGAAATATCTCTTCCGTTCCTTTAAGCTCCAGTTTTACGTCTTCTACTATTATTACTTTAAACTTATCCATTATTATATAGTGTTTTTATATTCTTATTTATATTACTTGCTCAGCGGCACCGTAAACCACACCGTATATCCTCCGCCCGGTGCCGGGTCGGCATTGATACGACATCCGCGACGACCTACATACTCGTCATGGTCGCGGATTATTTGCTTGCAGACCAAGAACTCGGTGCCTACCAACTCGCTTCCGCCTGCCATGCCCGACAGATGGTGAAGCGACGGATAAAACAGCTCGTTCAGTTCGATACGTGTATACTCACGCCTACGGTCGGTAAAGTTGAAACGAACGAAGTCGGCATCTCGCCTTGCCTCTATCTCGATGCGCCCTGCATCAGGGCAACGCACGGCTTCGGCTATCAAGTTCTCGAAGAGGAAGAGCAGAAGAGTCTCGTCGCCTTTCGCTTTCATATCGCTTTCGGGCGGAAGTACCGTGCACTCTACCGTCGAAGTGTGCTTGCGGAACTGCTTGCGCATCATCTTATCGACTTTATCGAGCAATGCACAGACGCTAATATCCGTACGACGGAACGTTACTTCGTCTAGCTGACGAGAGGCACACGAGCTGAGTAGCGTGAAGATGTCTTTATAGTAGCTTACCAACTCATCGATAGTCTGCATGTCGGTACGCTCTTTCTCTGCCGATACCGATGCATCGCCGTTAAGCGAATCTACTATCTTCTTGATGCGGTTGGGATAGTAAATTGTTTCGTGCTTAATGGTAGACAAGCAGTTATCGAGCACCATGTTCTGCACGTGAAGCATATTATCCTCGTACAGCGTACGCCGAGCCTCATCTTGCATCAACTCTATATCGGCATACTTCTGGCGCACACGCACCACCGTATTATATAGCACTACCGACAGATAGCTTATAGCCAACTCTACAAGCAGTTTATTTTCTTCATTATTATATGGCTGAGCAGTCTTAAGCGCCAATACGCCCGAGCAGTATTGCTCGCCCCCAAGCTCTACAGTCAGCGGAAAGAGACTCCACTTACCTACTCCATCCCAATGTTTTTCTTTCCGCTCAAAGCAACGCTGCATCCGTTCGGTGAGCACATCGTCGGTAGGTTTCTGCTGATATGTATAGTATTTAAGCGGACCTTCGTCGCTGATAGCCAGCGATAAGTCATCTACCGGAAGCAGTTCGTTCAGCTCCGTATAAAGGCAATTCAGTAAGCTGGTGGCAAAGTCGTCTCGCCCTTCTGCACGAGACACAGCCAGCAAAGCTTTATTGACAACAAACACTTGCTCCATGTTATATCGATAATGCAAACGATGACGCAGATACAAGAAATAATATCCTATGATGCAAGCCACTACAAGAAGTACAAACAAGGCAAGGGCTATCATTTTATCCTTAGCCGACTGCTGCATCTGCTCGCAATAAACATCTATAGAGCGGTCCTTACTTATTTGCTTATACAGCACAGAGTAGGCCATATTGTTATAATAATACAAGCGGAAATCCTTCACCGCTAAAGCGGCAACCGCAGTTTCGTTTCGTACATCGAGAAGAATATAATAGTCTGTATCGAAACCTTGAGCCAGCCATATCTGTTCGGCAGCGTTCTCACCGTCGGCACAGAGTTGAAGCAATGGCTCTGCCTTACCAGAATGGCGAAGGTAATATGCGTTCATATAATGAAGTGCGCTGTCGGCATACTGAATAGCCTTATTATACTCTCCGTGCACATTGCTATTATAAACCAAGTTGGCGTATTCATTTGCGGTAGAAAGAAGACTATCGTAAGCAAAATTCCCTACAGTAACCTCACCCGACTGCTGCTGATGGCTACATGCACTGCCCACCAATAAGAACAGGAACGCCACGCACATGGTCAAAGCTTTTTTCACTCCCTTAGGCAAGCGGAAATAAAAGCGGCTTCCTTTTCCCGGAGTGCTATCTATGGCGAACATACAAACACTGAACAGAGCGTTGGTCTTACGGTATTTTTCTATGATACCCTTACAGTTCATCAATCCGAAGCCATGCCCCTTGCTCTTACGCAGTTGCTCTACATCTTTGGCTGTATCCAGTCCGATAGCTCCAGAATCGTACACCTTCTCATCGAGTATGCGACTTATGTCTTCTTTCGACAATCCCGGTCCATTATCGGTTACCGAAATCTCCACATAATCATCGTGCTCTGTAGCATAAACCGATACGTTGCCTCCTGCCTGAGTATACTTACGGGCATTATCGGCCAACGTATTTACCATAAAAAGCGTAAGAGCCTTATCCGCCTTTACTACAGCCTCTGTGGGTGACACAGTGAGATTAATATGCTTGGTATCGAAAGTATGCTTTCCCTTAGCCACCATAGCGAACAAATCATTAAGACCGAAGTTCTCTATTTTGAAGATCAGCGCACCTTGTCTCATCTTAATCCATAGTGCAAGGATATCGTTATACTCGTTTATGCGGTCTATCAGCTCGCCTATATAAGTGAACTTGCCCTTCTTTATATCCTCCTGACGAGCGTAAGGTAAATTACGCAACTTATGTACTTCATTCGCCACCCTGTCTATGTAAGGCAAGATGCCGGTTACGATAGAAAGACAAGCTTTCTTCACTATGTTTTGACGCTTATTCTCTGCCAAATGCTGCTGATGCACAAAGCGTTCTTTCTCTATGCGGCGACACTCATCATCGAGCGACACCAAGTTCATTCCGTTTTCTATGGTCCACGTTAGATAAGGTAGAATCAGATTCAGCAACGCACGCTTCTCCTTCGGCAACGGAGCGCTAAGGCTTAAATACAACACGCCTATCTTCTCTCCCTTATCCGACGTAATCAAATCGAAACCGCTCATACGGCTGATGGCCTCACGTCGTTCTTCATCTATTTCATCTTCTTCATCTTCGGTCTCGGACGAAGAGCAAGTCTCTATCAGCATATCATCGGCACCAAACAAATCTGAGAAATCGTTCTTCACGGTCTGAATCACCGCCCGCACCATCTCCTCCTCGGTAGAAGAATGAGCCGGAACCGATGCGGTAATCTTTCGACACAAGTCGAGCACCTTATTCAGCGTAGCCAGATAAGCTTGGTTTCGCTCTCTCCATCTACGACTCAGCAATACGAAGAGGAATATAAGCACACAGAAGCCTATGCCTACCAACAGCAGCAGCAAATTGAGTTGCTTAGACTCGCGTTGCAAAGCGGCATACCTACTCTCTACCGATTTATCCTGACGGGTATAATCAAGCAAGTCGAGGTAAATATTTCGGTTGTAATCCGACTGCGGTTTCATGTCCATCGCAGCATATGTACGGCTCATCTGCTCGCGTAGGCGCAGTATCCACTCTGGCACCGTCTTGATGCCTTCGTTCACTATCCATTTCAGTTCTGTGGCACTGTCTTCCTGAGGAGCGTAAGTATGTAGACGGTCGGTAGTATCTTTACAATGATAGAATTTCTCATGATGCCAGTTAACGTACTGCAACGCCGACTTCAGTTCGGTCAAAGCCTTATCGGGCTGACCTTCATAATTATAATATGTAGCAATGGTACGGTATGTTCCCGAAATCTGATACCAGTCGCCATATCTCTTAAATAGCGAAAGTGCCTGATTAGCATAATATAGCGGTAAACTATCTACCGGAAGCCCCTTATCGTTGACCAAACGCAAGAGTCCCAAATGATCGGACTCCAGAATACGCCTGTTGTCAGGGAAATTAAGAATCTCGGCCATGCCCTGCAGAGCATTAGCCTCGAAATAAATATATCCTTTACTGCGGCTAAGCAAAAGACAGTCGGCCAAGCAACCAAACTCGCCTACTACCCGTTCCTCTTCGGACGACGCCGCATACATGCCGCCCGATCCACGCATATATTCATAATACAAACTCTGAGCCGTATCGGCAGCCAACGCCCTTTCATCTATGGCATCGATAGATTCCATAGACTCTTTAGTCTGCTGCAAATAATAGAAATAAATGCCCGATACGATATAAAACTCTGACACGGCATAAACGAAACGTTCTTTAATATGACTGTCGGTTATAAGAGCCTCATCTTCGCTGATACGCTTCATCCTGCTGATGGCACTGTTGCGGTAATCGTAAAACCGCTTGTTCATAGAAGTGCGCTGACAAATCTTCATCATGCCAACATCGGCAATAAGATGCTCCACCTCATTGCCTCCTTCATCGGCAGCCCGCTCAAACAGACGTGCCGCATGTTCGAAATCCATGCGCATAAATGCACAGAAACCCATGTTGTTAAGAGCCTCCGAAATGATTTCGCCATTACCCTTTCCCAACTCGCACGCCCGTACCGCCGCACGGGTAGAAGCGGCCAAATCCTTATAATGCAGAGCATACGCCACCCGGTTGAGCGAATCGGCCTGCATGAACCGGGCCTTATCTTTTCTGCCGGAACACGAAACCATCATTACACCCACACCCATCCACACTAGAATGATATATAAAATATGCCGCATCATTTTCATCGAGAGTCCTATCAGGGAAAACCAACCATCATTATAAAAACGCAAAAAGGTGTATCAAAAGAATTGAGTGCATCATTAGCACGTCAAGACTTTTAACACACCTCTTTTCTCTTCGCGAAAAAAGATTATTTCTTAGATTCTTCCAAAGAAACTTTTCTAAATTCTTTCAATACTTTTTCCAATGTCAAAGATGCTTTGCGAGCGCGTGTCCCAGCAGCTTTATTGCCCTTTTCAGCCTGCAATTCTGCATCAGCAACCAATTCGGCTGCGAGTTCTCTTACTTTAGCGATTAATTCGTTCATGGTTTTATGGTTTTAATTTTTATCAATCTCAAAGTAAATACAAATAACTCAATATCAATAGTAAGCACACTTATTTTTTATCTTTTTTAATATTTCATTAACGTTTAGACTTCAAAACTGTAAAAAAACGGCTTCAGATAGCGTTAATCGGCTGATTCGATGGCAAATTGCACTACTTTCACCGAAGTGTAATAACGTATTTCATCTTCATCGGCATACATATTCCCAACATTGCGGAAACGTACGCGCACACCCATTCCTGCATTGACTGTGATTACGGCTTCATTGCCCGACGAACTACCGTTTACCGTATACCACATACCGTTCTGGGTGTATTGTACTTCTATATAGTTATGCTCCACTTCGAACTGCCACGTCAACTTATATTGCGCTGTCTGCTCGTTATGGAACGTAAAGACACCTGTCGATTCGTCATAGCTCACCTCCTGCAACTGAGTAACCTCCTCAGGATAAAAGTTAAGCACCACATACTCTACCGTATCGCCTTTTACCACATTATGTACACTATACGATGTGATTTCATCACCTAAATGCATCTTCTGCGACGGGATATAAGCAAACTCCTCTTCACCACATGCGCCAAGCAGTACACTTAGCACTACTATACCTAATACTATACTTATTATTCTATTCATAGATTCTAATGATTTCATTATTAAAGATAAGGACGAAACACTATCACAGCGTCTCGCCCTCAATGAACAAAATTCTGAAAACTGTTTTTATACAACCTTAAAAATCTGTTCTGGATTATGAGTTTTTTTCCTTTTTATCCACCTTAACTCATTAACAATTCGCGATTAATACTCTTTTTTTATGCTGAATATGATTATTTATCTTCACCATCCGGTTTATTCTGACAAGCAGGACAACACTTCTGATCTCTTTTAGGCCGAGGCTGTTCAGAGCGCCACTTGGCATATTGCTCCTCGGTAAGAATCTTCTTCATCTGCTTATCCTTCTTCTCCATCAAGCTACGCATATCATTCTTGCCGCTAGATGGAGGAGGCATACCCGGTCCACCATTGCCACCCATTGGAGGGAAGCCGCCACCGCCAGGACCGCCGCCCATTGGAGGAAAACCTCTACCGGGAGCACCACCCATCATAGGCGGACGATTACCATCTGCACCTCTCGCTTTCATCTGCTCCACACGAGCCTTCTCTTCTTTCAAGTTAAGTTTATAGACTTTCTTATACTGTTTATCAGTCAGTCCGAGCGACTTCTGCATTTCGTCAGTCATTCGTCTAGCCGCTTTCTCCGGATTCGGCAATTCTTTCTTTTCAGAGTTCTCTGTCTGAACAGACTGATACGGCAACGCATTCGCTTGTGCCGACCATGCTGTCCCAACCAAAGCCGCACAAAACAGAGCGTGTTTAATAAATGTTCTCATGTCTTTTAGCTTTTAAAATTTTACGGAAGCAAAAGTATATTCTGTCATCCTAAAGCAAAAATAGAATCTACAAACGCCCCAATTCCATCAGTAAAACGCCACATTTCACCTCATAAACCCATAAAGACAACAACTATAGCAATAACAACACTCCAAGACCGACAAAACCTGAAAAACAACCTACTCGTCTTTCAAAAAAGTCAGTTCACCGATTTATATTGCAATTAATAAAGCCCCATCCTATTTTTGTAACTTAGAAAAATGACCGCGACAGCAAACAAACAAAGACGCATGAAACAAATTTCAAAGCAAACGCTTTTAGAACAAATAGTATATCTGATTATATGGATATTCATCGGAGTCGCTCCGATAGTCTCCACTTACTCAGCCCAAAACACATTACCCGACCATACAACAGTATGGAAAGACATCATACAATCATGGATTATCATCGCTCCATTCTTCGTTTTATTCCTACTGAATAACTTCATTCTCATACCAAAACTATTCCTACGTAAAAACTACCTATGGTACACCATAAGCATCATGCTAACCCTCTTCATACTGTTTAAAGTAGTACCCGAAAGCATACTCTTCTACCAGTTATCAGAGAACCGACAAGAACAATTCATGCCAGGCGGCGATATGCGTCCGCACGGCGAAAGACTCCCACATCCGAAAGACGGAGAACACAGCTCCGAAATGCGCCCGCCGTTACCCTACAGACATCACAACCGTAGACAGCCTATGCCTCCACGTATGCGACCTAGCACCATTACATTCATAAACCTCACCATCGCCATACTACTGATAGGATTTAACCTTACTATCAAACTATTCATCAAGTCACTGCGCGATGAAGAGATTCTGAAAGACCTAGAACACCAAAAACTGGAATCGGAACTTCAATACCTGAAATATCAGCTCAACCCACATTTTTTTATGAATACACTTAACAACATACATGCCTTGATAGATATAGATAGCCGAAAAGCCAAGACATCCATCATAGAACTATCAAAACTGATGCGCTATGTGCTGTATGAATCGAACAAAGACTATATAGAGCTAACCAAGGAGATAACTTTTCTTCAGAATTACATCGAACTTATGCGACTGCGCTTTACCGAAAGCCTAAACATACAAACCGACTTTCCGCTGATAGTGCCCGAAGTAAAGATACCTCCACTGTTACTTATCTCTCTATTAGAGAACGCCTTCAAACACGGAGTGAGCTATCGCGAAGCATCGTTCATCCATATCAGCCTGAAGATAGACGATGGAAGCCTTATATTTAAATGCAGTAATAGCAAGCACCGCACTAAGAAAGACGAGCACCACGGTGTGGGACTGGAAAACGTGAAGAAACGACTGCAACTGCTGTTCGGCAACAACTATACATATACAGTAAACGAAAACGAGAACGAATACAATGTATCACTAAACATACCGCTTAACACATGATGAACTGCATTATTATAGACGATGAGCCTCTGGCACTGACCCAACTGACAGGCTACGTAAAACGCATTCCTTTCTTAAATCTTATAAAGTCATGCCACGACGCATATGAGGCGATGGAAGTTATGGCACAAGAGAAAGTTGACTTGCTGTTTATCGACATCAATATGCCCGACTTAAACGGAGTAGATTTCGTACGCTCACTGGCAACCAAGCCCTTAGTGATATTCACCACCGCCTATTCAGAATATGCGGTAGAAGGTTTCAAGCTCGATGCAACCGACTATCTGCTCAAGCCTTTCGAGTTTCAAGACTGCCTGAAAGCATCCGAAAAGGCACGCAAGATGTACGAATATACCCACACCGCCACCCCTGCTACCAAGGAAGAAGCCAGCGACAGCCTATTCATAAAAAGCGAATATAAGATGGTGCACATCAACCTACAGGAAATAAAGTACATAGAGGGTATGAGTGAATATATACGCATATACACCGAAGGGAGAGACAGACCGATAGTGACTCTTAGCAGTCTGCAGAAAATAGAAAGCCGACTGCCCGACTACTTTATGCGTGTGCACCGCTCGTATATAGTCAACATGCGAAAGGTGACAGAAATATCGCGCCTGCGTATCATTTTCGATAAAGACACCTACATACCGGTAGGCGAAAACTATAAAGACAAGTTTCTTGAAGCAATAAATAAGCAATCAATATTATAACATTTCTCTGTTCGGAAAATTATTCGTAATTTTGAAGTCCGAATCATGCCAAGGCATAAGATTCTGGCACAGAAACAAGAGAAAGATGTACATATTCCGTTCTATCCACGAAATAATAAGCACCGTCAGTACAGCAAGAGGGCTGCTGACGGAAATGTTTGAAAAGAGAAAGATTCTTAACTTCAGATATACCGATGCGCTGGCTCTGCTGAAAGACGACGAAAACAAGCTAAAGCTTTTGATTGAGAAAGAGGTTATCCGCCAAAACGGAAACTTTCTGGAGCTTGACGCACGCTTCATGGACTTCTTCGAATTACTGCTCGAAGCCAACGAAGAAATCAATACCGCTATCATCGACGAAAACATAGAGTATCTGCATGAGCTGATGGATTATTATCAGAAGGAGCGCATTGCCAACAGAAGGGCTCGCTATGTGCGCGACATCAAGATAACATTCCAGAAAATAGCGCGTACCACCATACGTAATATCATGAATCTGCAAACCAGCATAGAAAATGCTTTCAAGCATGAGCCTACGTATCAAATCAAGATAGCTAAGTTGGAGAATCTCGATAAAAAAAGAATCAACATACAGCAACTTATAGACACTACAGAGCATCTCATTCTGCATGAGGAACGCCAGTTCTTTCAGCAGGCTACCGACGAGGAGCTCGACCGCATTCTGCTGGATTTGCGCCGCGAGCTTCAGCTTTCGGCTCATAGCTTGATACGGGCACAGCAAGACATTATCAACTATCTGAATCAGATAAAGAGTCAGGTAATATTGGTGGCGAAGATTCGCCGTCTGAAATATCTGCAAGATCAATTCGAACTACGTGCCAAGACCAACCTGTCTGAAGTAATAGACAATGAACGCTCGGTGTTAATAGAAGGTGCTATGCCCGCATCGTTCAAGCTATCCGTAAACTACCTTAATAGCGATGAGGCACGCCCAGTTATATTAAAAGTGCTGAAGAACTTGCAATATCGCGAAAGCGTACGAAGCAACGAAGCTGGAGCGTTCAGTCAGGAGGACCTTGAATCGCAAGCCATGTATCAAGAAAGCATCAGCTTGGAAGAGACGGCAGGCGATTATATTCAGGCACAAGCCGAGAAGAAATGGAAAGACCCGGAGGCACAACCCGAAGACCTCTTCTCGTATCTGATGAATTATACATTCAAGCGAGAAGTGAGCGAGAAAGAACGCACCACGCTGTTCTGTCAGATGGTATCGCTATACGAATCACAATTCCAAATAACCAACGAGTTCAGCACTTATCACAATTATGAATACGTACGGGTGTATCCTGGTATTTAATCAAGAAAAGAAAGAAGCATCATGGAATTAAATATACATATCCCCGACCATACGGCCGAGATTTTCGACTGTCTGCAGAAAGGACAGTTTATCAGTTCAAACAGTACCAACGAAGAAATAAGAGAATATTACGATATGATAGACGATGACTTCGAGGCGCTGTCTGTATTTTTCGCTCAGATAGGATACAACCTTGAAAGAGGCAATGAGTATTTTTACTTTTCGCGAACTGAACCGCGTAACACATTAGAGCAAAAGATATTGAGGGCTTATTATTGGATTGACATTCTCGATTTGTTCAAGACATACGATGAGACATTCGGTCCCGGTTATCGTTTTCAACCCGAGCAGATATTGGTAGAAGCCAACATCAACGTTACGCTACAGAATAAGCTGGACAGCATCCGAAAGCATTTCTCTGATAAGGACGTAAGAAAAGATGTGCTCGATAATATGATAAAGCAACTTACACGAGAGTCGTTCTTGGAGCTGGAGAATGAAAAGACCAACACCTATAAGGTGATGAGTTCTTGGCACTATCTGGAGCGATTGGTAGAGAGCATCAACATATATGATGAAGAAACCGAAGAGAACGACAGCGAACAATAAAACAGCAAAGCCGAACATTAGACTACGACAATGAGAAATCTTAATAGAATTATCTTCATAAACAGCGCGAACATACCGTATGCCGACGATATTTATCTGGACGGAAACGTTCACTTTATCGGAACTCAGGGCGTGGGAAAGAGTACCGTTCTGCGCGCCATTCTTTTCTTTTATAACGCTGATACCCAGAAGTTGGGTATTCCGGTAGAGAAGCAAAGCTATACCGAGTATTATTTCCCCTACTCTAACTCTTATATTATATATGAGGTAACTACGGAGAACGGGGCGTTTTGCATATTGAGCTTCAAGTCGATGAATCGTGTAAACTATCGTTTCATCAATTCGCCTTATCGTAAGGAGTTGTTTATCGACCCTGAGACTCTTACGGCTTATACCGGAACAGACCGCATTCGCATGCAGCTTGATCAGGCAGGCATCGACTACTCGCGCATCATCTCTACCTTCGATGAATACAGAAACATATTATACGGAAACGGTGTATCTGCCGATATGCAGAAGTATTCACTGATGGAGAGCAAGCAATATCAGAACATTCCGCGTACCATTCAGAACGTGCTGCTCAACTCTAAACTGGATGCTGAGTTCATCAAGAAAACTATTATTTCTTCTATCAACGAAGACGAGACTGGTGTAGACCTGAACAATTATAAAGAACATCTTAAGAATTTCGAGACTCGCCTTCACGATATAGAAGAGTATCAAAAACGGGAGACTCAGAAGCAAGTAAAAGAAATCACTTCGCTTTCTGTACAGGTATCGCGCCAACAGACTTCCATCGTACAAGGTTGTCGTGAACTTGCGGTAGCTCATCGCGAAGCTGCGGAGGCTCTACCTGCATGGCAGAAGAAAGAGAAAGAGGCAGAAGCGGAAAGAGGTAAACAGCTGGCTGAGAAGCAGCATATGCAAGACCAGTCGCAGCAACAGTGTAATCAGTTGCAGGAGAAGTTGGCTGTACTCAACAATGAGTTGCAAAAGGCTCAGAAGAAGGAGAAAGAGTATAACAATCTTAACATAGAAGAGATTATAGAACGCTCTGCAAAGAAGGAAGAATGGACCAACAAGCGCAACGGGCTGCAAGAGGAGCAACGTATTCTTACTTCGCAATACACTGAGATTTCTACTAAATATAAATCGCTCATACAGGCTCTCAACGAACAGTGGAACGCTATTCACGAGGCAAAGCTGAAGCAAGCCGAAGAGCTGAGCAACGCATACAACGAGCGTTTGGAAGATGCACGACGAATGCACGAATCGGCTACCGATGCTCTCTACGCTGAATATGAGCAGTTATCGCAACAGCTTCATCCGGAACTTAACGAAAAGCAGACTGCCATTACGGCTATCGACTACCAAATGCAGTTGTGCCGCAAAGAGAGTTTCTATGAGAAGGAGCAGGACGAACTAAAACATCGCATTCAGTCGTACACGGGTATTCACGAAAGTAAGAAGAACCGTATAAAGAACTCACAACTTTCTATTCAAGAGCTTACGCTTAACTGGCAGAGCGAAGAGAGAAACGGATTGACAGAAAAAGAAGAAGAGTTGATTCGTCTGAAAGCGGAGCAAGAGCAACTGAAACCGCGTGTAGAAGAGCTTGACACTTTCTTGCAGAACAGCCGAGATACATTGCAGGGTTGGCTTAAAGACAACAAGCCGGGATGGGAAGATAATATAGGTAAGTTGTGCGATGAGACTATCCTTTGGCAAACTGGACTAAACCCGATAGTAGCCAATAGTTTTGACAATGCTTCTTTTTATGGTATAAACATTGACTTAAGCAGCATAGACCGACATATAAAGTCGATAAACGATTATCAGAAAGAGAAAGAAGATGGCGAAAAGCGTCTTGAAGAGACAGCGGTGCGCATCACCCAACTGCAAGCTGAAAAGGAAACTCTAACCCAGCAGCTAAAGCAGAAATATCAGCCGCGCATCAAGGAGCAGAAAGACATCATCGCTCTGCAGGAGTATGAACTAGAGAAGCTTGAGAAACAATATCAGACGGATATGCTCGACCTTGAAGAGTGGAAGAAGAAGGCGAACACCGAACGTCAGCAGAAGTTGCACGGACTGGAAGCGCAACAGCACACTCTGCGTAGCGAACTGAAAAAGGTTGAAGAGAAACTGAAGAACCTGAACGGTGAGAAGACAGAAAAGCTTAATAAGCTGAAGGGCGAATGGAAAGACCGTCAGCAACAAATGGCTGCAGAGAAAGAGCTGCAGGCTGAGACTATCCGTAAGGAAGAGCAAGAGGAACAGAAGCGCATAGCCGCCGATAAGGACAACTACGAAAGAGAGATGCAGAAGGAGTTGCACTCACAGGGTGCCGACACTGAGCGTCTGCAAGAGATAGCGGGACAGCTAATGCAGATTAATGAGGAGCTGAAGTTCATCGACAAGAACGCTACGCTTATCATTGAATACCAGAAAGACAAACGCGACTTGATTGATCAGTTGCCAGAGTGGAAGCGCGAGCACGACGCGCTGAAGAAGCAGCTAGATGCCGAAAAGGAAAGACTGAGAAAGGAAGTATCTGCTCTGCAAGAAAAGATAAACGAAACGAATAAAACGCTGAGTGAGGCGGAAAACAAACTGCGCTCGCTGACAGCTAACATGGAGGCGTTCGACAAGATTCCGGCATACGATTGGTACAAACCGCACCAAGACATATTCGGTCCCGAAGCTCATATCACTACCGATGTGGCTATAGAGAAAGACTGCATAGAACTGATTGACGAGTTAGGACGTATGCAGAATCAGTATCTGCAGTTGCAGGGAAGATTGCGTAAGGAAGTCAACTTGTTTACGGGTCACTTTGGCGAAGATAATACATTTAAGTTCAGAACCAAGTTTAATGAAGACTGGGAGTATGTGCGCTTTGCCGAAGAGCTGAACGACTTTGTAGAAGAGAAGAGAATTAACGAATTCGTGAGCCGAATCAACAACGAGCACTCTGATATATTCAAGCGAATAAGCATGGATACGTCTATGCTTACCGCATCCGAAAGCGACATACACGACTTGATAAGTCGCGTAAACAAAGGGTTCCAGACTTGCAACTTCGTGGGTGTAATACAGTGCATCGAGATGAAGGTAGAAGAAAGCAGCAACCGAGTAATGAATAGTCTGCGAGCTATCCAGAAATATTATACAGAGCACGCTTACGACTTGATTCCCGGCACCAACCTATTCTCGTCCGAAAACGAGCAGTTGGTTAAACAGGAAGCCATCAGTCTGCTTCGCGATTTCATCAAGGAAATACACGCATACCGATACGACACCATCCGTCTGTACGACTCATTCGAACTGCGCTTCCGTGTTATTGAAAACAACAACGACACTGGATTTGTGGAGAAGCTGTCGAACGTAGGCTCAGAGGGTACCGATATCCTGGTAAAAGCCATGATAAACATCATGCTGCTTAATGTATTTAAGGAAAGCGCATCGCAAAAGTTCCAAGACTTTAAGTTGCACTGTATGATGGACGAAATAGGAAAGTTGCACCCCAACAACGTGAACGGAATATTGAAGTTTGCCAACGACCGCAATATCATATTGATTAACGGATCGCCCACAGAGTTGAACCGCGATGCCTATAAGCACGTGTATCTGCTCACCAAGGGAGCGCAAAGTAAGACACGCATAGCACGCCTCATCTCCGATAAAGCCCTGTAAACAAGAGGTGATTTTACAGAAACAATATTGATTATTTATGTACTTTGGCGTACATTTGCATTATTCTATTACCGAAACAAACAACTATAAATACTTATGGCATTTCAAGCAACAAAAAGAGAATGGAGCGAACTGTATGCGTTTTTCCGCCTGCTGTCTGACGGACAGGTATATGCCGGAACTCCGCAGGTGAAAAAAGACGAAACAAACCGTCTGCCGGTAGCGATGATTCAGCGCGAAGAGCACAACGGAACGCGCCAATATATAATAGAGGGAGACCAGATTCGCGTAAAAAGCGAAAATGGCGAGAAGCTATTCCCTAGAGAGGACTTCCAGACGGTGGCCGAATTGATTCTGCAGACCATCAAGAACAGTCGCGAAGACGAGGTTACCTCGCCCGACGGAGTGGAAGAGTTCCTGGACGAGGTAGCTATATTCGACCTCGAAGCTAAGACCGACGACCGCACCGACTTCAGCGTAGCTTTCTACTCTGCCGATGCTCCGCTTACCGGACTTGTGGTGCGTTCTCGCCTCAGCCCCATGTTCCCCCTACTCGACGGAGGTCGTTCTGCCAACTTCAAGTTTGAGCAGACAGGCATCAAGTTCGCTAATCCTACGGTCAACAAAATTAACGCCGAAGGAGAAGAAGACGATGTACTGAGTCGAATGCTGATGATAGAACGTCTGGGCGGTGTCTTGAAATATAACGATGTAGCCGATAAGGTATTCCGCAGCAACCTCTCTATGATAGACCTTCACGCCGGACGCTTGTTTGGCGAAATGGTACGCCTTATGTGGCTAGACGGTATTACTAAGGTATCAGAACTTACAGAAGAAATCAAGAAGCTGAATCCGCTTAAGATTAAAGACGAGCTGATAACAAAACACTGCTTCTATGAATATAAGGTAAAAGAACTCTTGCTGGCACTGATGAACGGTATGCGTCCAGCCAAGCTGTATAACGGTACCGACTCTGCCATTGCAGGTATGCTGTATGTAAACACCGACGGCGAAGTACTATGCTACCAACGCGCATATCGCCAAACACTGGCCGATTTTCTGTATTACAACACACGCCTCACCAAAGGCTCTACAGAGAAAGACAAATACGGCTATCTGGAACGCGAAAACGGAGTATATTACTTTAAACTCAATTTAAAGATTGAATTGCTAAAGCGATAATTGAAAAAACATCGTTATCTTTGTGAAAGTAATGCTATAAAAAACAGACGACCGAGAAAAATCGATCATAAACAATTTAAATTATGACTAAGAAAATATTATTGTTAGGTTCAGGCGAGTTGGGTAAGGAATTTGTAATAGCTGCCCAGCGTTTAGGACAGTATGTCATTGCGTGCGATTCGTATGCCGGTGCTCCGGCTATGCAGGTAGCAGATGCTTGTGAGGTATTCAGTATGCTCGACGGCGATGCGCTCGACCGCGTGGTAGAGAAATATCATCCGGACATCATCGTTCCTGAAATTGAAGCCATCCGTACAGAACGCTTGTATCATCTGGAGAAAGAAGGCATCCAAGTAGTGCCAAGCGCACGTGCCGTGAACTTTACAATGAACCGTAAGGCTATACGCGACCTCGCAGCTAAAGAACTCGGACTAAAAACAGCGAAGTATTTCTACGCTAAATCACTCGAAGAACTGAAAGAGGCAGCCGAAAAGATTGGCTATCCGTGTGTTATAAAACCGTTGATGTCATCATCGGGTAAGGGACAGTCGGTAGCTAAAGGTCCGGAAGACTTGGAATACTCTTGGGCATACGGTTGCGAAGGTAGCCGTGGCGATATAAAAGAACTTATCGTTGAAGAATTCATCAAGTTCGATAGCGAAATAACACTGCTTACCGTTACTCAGAAAAACGGTCCTACACTGTTCTGCCCTCCTATCGGTCACGTACAGAAAGGCGGCGACTACCGTGAAAGCTTCCAGCCTGCACACATCGCTCCCGAACATCTGGCAGAAGCTGAAAAGATGGCGGCAAAGGTAACCGAAGCGTTGACTGGCTATGGTATTTGGGGCGTAGAATTCTTCTTGAGCCACGAAAACGGCGTTTACTTCTCAGAACTTTCTCCGCGTCCGCATGATACTGGTATGGTTACATTGGCAAATACTCAGAACCTGAATGAGTTTGAGTTGCATCTGTATGCTATCCTTGGCTTGCCTATTCCGGGCATCACTCAAGAGCATATCGGAGCCAGCGCAGTTATCTTGTCGCCTATAGCAAGCAAAGAAACCCCGCGCTACAGAGGCGAAGAGTTGGTTTGCTCTCAGCCCAATACTTATCTGCGTATCTTCGGTAAGCCTTATACTAAGCTCAACCGTCGTATGGGTGTTGTGGTATGCTACGATAATGTTGACGGTGATTTGGACGCTCTGCGCGAAAAATGCAAATCACTTGCAGCTAAGGTAGAGGTGTACTAAAGACATATCTTTATTACTAATATATTAAAGGCGTAAAGAGGATTCGTTTATCCGGATTCTCTTTACGCCTTTTAATTTTGCGCATCACGCATAGCTATGAATACCCGTAAGGAAGTAATTTACACCTACATAAGTCATCAAGACCGATAGGAAAGCTAACACCATATATATATGGTAATGTATAGGCTTACGCATCCACGGCAACGAAGTTCCGTGAAAAGCAACACCGTATATCATAAAGGTGATGAGTGCCCACACCTCTTTCGAATCCCACGACCAATAATTGCCCCATGAAATATTTGCCCATACTGAACCTATAAAGATGCCTACACCAAGGAACAGCGTGGCGGGATACGACATCAGCTTACTGAACAGCATGAGTCGCTCTACCTGTTCTGGTCTATGCCGCAAGCACAACGCAAGTATGCCGTTTAGAAAGATATAAGCATATAGAGCATAAGCTATCATAATAAGCGACACATGGATACTGAGCCAAGGCGATAACAACACGGGCATCAATGGAGTTATCTGTGGATTGATTTCTCCCAGATAAGCTACCAGCAGCGTAAAGCCCGACAGCAGAAATCCGAAAGGAAGTACAAACAGGAAACGTCGTTGAAGCCAGCACGACAATGCCAACACGCATCCGGCGAGAAAGAGCATCGTTTCATAGCCGTTACCCAATGGCATTCGCCCACCGATATACCAACGCAAGGCGTATCCCATCCAATGAAACAGGCAGGAAGCGAGAAGCAGCCATACGAAACTACATTTTATCACTCTCACCGCATTGCTTACGGGAGCGTCTTCACGCCTCAACCCGAGGTAAAGCAGTCCACCGAACGACAAGATTCCCAATGTAAGGTTTATCATGAAGAGCAACTTAGAGAAAGGAATCTTATTGTATAAAAGTTCAGCCTTTACCGCAGTTTCTGAAAGTGGAGTAACACTGCCATCTTCAGGCAAAGGTTTGATAAGCGTACCCTCACGAAGCATCAGAATAAGCCCAACCTTTTCATCGAGTTCCATAATGGCGTTCTTCAACTTAGAGTCGTTCTTACACACTTCCCCACTCAGCATCGACTGCAACTTATACTTGTCGCCATCGAACAACTCATTCAACGCTATAAACTTGCCACGTGGGTGATTAAGCATCTTACGAAGGTTACCGTTCTTAACATAAATCATAGGCTCGCGTGCCCAGTCTTCAGTATACACCAGCCAAGAAGCAAGTACCTGCTCTGGCGATAGTCCACGATAAGCGTCTTTGCCGGTAAGCTTCAAAACGAAATCACGAGCCAGCGTGTTGAGCGGCACTATGCGGTCTTGGTAAATCACCTGCTTGGCGCATAGAGTGTTCGCCTCTTCAAGCGATATCGCCCTTAGCTCGGCATGGGCAGATACTCCAAATACTAACAGCAGCATAAGCAGAAGTCCTCCTTTGCGTAGCAACGGGTTCTGTAGCAGTCGGCGGAACGACTCTCGCTTACTGATAAGCAGTCCGATAGATGCCAAAGCCAATAGTACATATCCGGTGTAAGCCACGCCTATACCCATAGGGTCATAGTTAACGCTAAGCCAACTGCCCGAACCATCATCATCGTACGACGACTGATACAAGCGATAGCCATCTACAGAAAGCACACGGTTCATGGAGATATTGGCAGATACCGAATGTCCGTGCTGCACATACGTCACCGCACTAACATAATCAGACGGAGCTTCCGTGCCAGGATAATACTTGATATTGAAACTATCCAGACGAAGAGCGAAAGGAAGCGAAACCTCATGCTTGTCCGACTCACGGACGAATGTTGTCACTTCAACCCCCTTCTTTAAATGGATATACCCCTTTTCGCCAAACAGAAACGTGAGCATAGCTCCCCCTAAAATAATCAGGAAGGAGCTATGAAGCAACACTACGGGGAGGCGTTTAAGCCAATTGAATCTTGCCATTGCTACCACTACAAAGCAAGCCAATATTCCCCATAAACAACAAAACCACACAGAGTGGTAGATATACCTTTCAACGAAAGCAGTGCCTAGGGAGTGCTCGATGAATGTGGCAGCCATCAACACCCCCGTCAGTACTACATATATAAGAATTAGAAATTTCTTCATTATCGTAATAAGCTCGCGAATAAAACTTCACTGTTTCTTGTAGAAATCTCTATACTTAACCTAAGTATATAAAAACCAAGCCTAAGAATATATATACTTAACTTAGGTTTATATATTCTTAATCTAAGTATAGAGTTTTTATGCCAACCGGCATACTTTTTCTTCGCAGCTAATCAATCTTCTCCATACTATATCATCAAAGGGTGTGTTGATACACCCTCATAATATAATATGTATGTTTAGAAATTATTGAATTCAGGATTTATAATCTCTTTAGTTCCCATGCACTCCATTTCTATGAGCCATCCCGGACGGCAAACCGGAGCAGAAACTATCACCTTTGGAGTATCGGGAAAACGGGTGTCGAACATTTCCTTCACCACGGCATAGTCGGCAGTATCGCGCAGATATACTATCATCTGACCGATATCACCGAAATCCATCTCCGCTTCGTTCAGCAATGCCTCAACATTCTCCCACATGCGTTCTGTCTGCTTGCGTATATCGCCCGGATAGAGCACATTACCCTTATTGTCGATGCTGGCAGTACCCGAGATGAATACCTGACGACGGTCGCCATAGTCTACGTAAGTGCCGCGCTCAAAACTTACACCATATTCGTATGTAGGGTTAAGATGAGTAGGTGCATAAAGAAAGTGCATCTGCTCAGGCTTAATTCCTACCACAGCATAAGTATCAAGTTGCACCAATACCGATGGGTCGGCGTTGCGTCCACCTATTCCGGTACTAGATATATAATGTGTCTTCTCCGTCAGGTTCTGAGTCATAAAGACCTCATTACGAGCCTTCACCACTCCGGCATAATTCACATCTACGTTCTGCACGAAGAACCAAGTACGGATGCAGTTGGTAGCAAGATGTCCGCCGCTTTCTATCAGCTGCATGATGTAATCCTTCAGCAGAAGTCGGGTTTGGTATTCGGATGTCTGCGCATGATTATATGCGCTTCCTCCCCACAGATGACGATAGCCGTTATGACTCGCCTCGAATAGTCCGCTACTCAGCGTGGCAGGATCCATTCCGGTCTGCAGATACACCCACAAGGCAATCTTGGTTCCGTTAAGCGGAGCCTGCTGTATAACCGAGCATCCGCAGGTAGAGCTTTCGGGCACTGCGGCAAGCAGTGTGTCTACCTGATTTGCAGCATCGCTCAGAAAATAGCGTTTGAATACAGCTATGCCGCCTTTCAACTCCTCCTCAAGCAGGTTATAATAAGTATTCAGCACAGCGTCTTGCTGCTCTTGGTAAGTCTGTTCCGGACGGGTAGCATGAACCATGACGTGGTATTCGGTCACTCCACCCTCTACTTCAAATTTAGAAATCTCAACGAAAGAGTTTTCCAATTGTTTCGTTATTCTTTGTTGTTTGTTGCTCATAAAATCTTATAGTTTTAGTATCTATTCCTTCGCTCCGTTGCTTATCCAACTTCTTATCAAAGCTACCAGCGAGGAACTTTTTCGTGCATCAAGAATGTCTACATGATCGTGCCCCAAGTGTCCGTTCTCGCTAAGTATAAGCGGAAGGAAACTACTTGTGGCATTGTTCGGCTTAACCAGCAGATAATCGGGGTTCGACTTAGAGGCTACATTAACCAAACAGCCGTAGCTCTTACCCGAGGTAAGGAACAATCCGCGCGGAGCACTGCCCTGCGAGCCGTGACACGAAATGCATTTATCATTGAAGATGTAAGTCTGTATGGTGTTGTACATGGCTACGTTCACCTGTCCGGCATCCATCTTTATGACATTGTTCTCGGTTTTAAAATCGTTTTTATCGATTTCCTTATACGCCACTACGCTCTTTCTTGAAGCCCTATCCATAATGCACAACTGCACCTTCTCTATATCATCGGTAATGCCCGACATATCGAGCGATAAATCGCCGTCTGCATCGATAACCTTATAAATGCTCACCGCATCGTCTGACGTAAGTCCCGCCAAAGCCAACTCATAGCCGCTTGGCCATGTGCTTATACCTTCTACAGAGGCCGTCAGGTTTACGGTGAGACCATCTTGAGGGATAACGAGCTCTTCCTCGTATATACGTCCTTCATCGCACGAAGCGAGAAGCGCCCCCAGACATAAGCAGACTGAAAGACTTGTTTTCATTTTCTTCATAACAAGACTGTTAGAAAAATACATGACTTAGAATGCGTATTGCAACTGAACGGTAGCCGAGTGGGTAGCCAATCCGAGATTGTCGTTGTCACGATCTAGCTGGTTGGCGTGTCCGGTACGTCCGGTATACTGATACATAGCCTGCAACTTGAGGTTGCATCCCTTGAAGAAATAGTTCACGCCTACAGCCGGCATGTTAAGCAATCCGTCTTTAGTGGTGCTGTTACGATTCATGATGTCATAACGTGCAGCCAACTGTACGCGAGGTGCTACAAAATAACCACCCTGAATGTATCCGCCTACATAGTTATAGTGTTCGTTTATCTTCTGACGCTTGGTGAAACCTACGTTCATCCAGTAAGCCTCGGCTGCGAAATACCATTTATGATATAAAAGCGCCCATTCAAAACCTACACGGGTATCGTTGGTACTTTCGTTCTCGCTCTCTACATTGATAGAGCCAGATACACCAATCAACATCTTCTTTTCATCAAGACGATTAGGATTTCCTTGAGTAGAAGGCATCACACCGTAAGGCATGTATGTAAAGCGTCCGGCATAAAGCAGTGAGGGGATGTGCCAATCGTCGCTCATGGTTTTAGACGCTGTGTTTACAGCAGCTCCGGTTCCGTTGAACAAGCCGATTTCGTAACCGAATTTATCTTTCACCAATCCGTGAAGTTCTACACCCAAATCGAAACCTGTACCGATGTTAGGTGTAACGGCATTAAGCGTATAAGGCATAATGACTGCCGTAGTAAGCGATGTAGGCAACTGCGGGAACAAGGTCTCGCCAAGTGTAGTGAGGTAAGCATGAGAGAAAGGAGTTTTAAACTTACCCACACGCAGCTGAGCTGCTTCTTTAAACTTAACGTCGAACCACGCCTGCTGCAACAGCTGACCTCCACTCTTTGCTGCATTGATTGAAAGGTTGAAAGAAACCTTATCGAAAGCTTTTCCGGTGAATCCGAGTACGGCATACGGAATTCCGAAGCCAGAGTTGGCGATATTGTCTTGATTATAAGCTTTATCGAGGCCCTCGTCATCATACCAGTTAAAGTTGCCGCTGGTCTGCACCAACATATACGGTTTGAATACGAAATCGCCCTTCTTGCTCTGGATAGTAAAACCTTCGCGTCCAGCTAATGACACTACCCCATTTTCACTGTCTTCTTCGTGCTGGGCCATCATGCCAAGAGGTAATGTGGCAAGTGCGGCCAATGCTATAATTTTTTTCATGCTGTTCTGTAGTTATAACGATTGTAAAAACTTGATTAATGCGTCACGGTCTTTCTTGCTCATGTTCTTGAAGATGTTCTTCGACGCTTCGCCTTCGCCTCCGTGCCACATAATGGCCTCAACAAAGTTGCGGGCACGTCCGTCGTGCAAGAAGTATGTATGTCCGTTGACTTTCTCCTGCAGTCCTACACCCCAAAGCGGAGTGGTACGCCACTCGTTTCCACGGGCCAAGCCGCTTACGTAGTCGTCGTTCAGACCTCTTCCCATAATCTCTGAACCCATGTCGTGAAGCAAGAAATCAGAATAAGGATGGATAGTCTGTCCGCCAAGCCAAGGAATATGAGTACCGTTAAGCAATGTAGATCCGCGCTGCTTAGTGTGAAGCGTGGTGACGTGGCAAAGATGACATTTAGCTTTATAGAAATTCTGCTCGCCTATAGAAACCAACTCTCTTTCTTTAATAGTCTTGTTTCCATATTTCACATCCTTTCCGGTGCTGCCAAGTCTACGGGCAGGCACACCCAAGCATTGCAGATAAAGGTCTACATTCTCCATGTCTTCGGTCGATACATCAAGCTTATCGTACGAAAGTCCCATCATGCTTCCTCCCTGCATCTGGATCTGACCTTCGCATATTTCTTCTGGGTAACGACTGTTCGTAGCTCCCATATCGCTTGAGAATCCAAGTTCTACCGTCAAGTCCTGGTGCTGAGCTTTATTTCCTGAGATACCTAATCCCAGTACTCCTCTTTCAGTAATGTAATTGCATCGTCCGCTGATGCCATACTCAGGATAGTTGCTCTTGGCTGCTAATGCCTCAATCTCTGTAGGGTCGAGCGACATGAGTTGCCCCATACCTACATGACGCAATGGTATGCGCACTGAGATGTTAAGGTCTTCGGGCTTCACCGCCTCTGCTGTCGGTTCTCCGTAGTTCTTAGTACCATCGGTATACCACTCGGTAACCTGATAATGCGGTAATGCAAGTTCGTACTTTTCGGGAGTGGTTATGCCGTCTTCACGGTCTTCGGCAGTCAACGGAAACTCACCCGATTCATAGCTCCATGTTACTTTAAGCTTACCTTCGGGCTTTACGCCTTCAATACTTTGGTCGTGTAGCACACGTCCGTAATCGGGAAAGAACGAACCGTTCTTACGGGTGATATAAACCAACATAGACGAAAATCCTGTAGTTCCCGATCCGCCTTCCCATGTGCTAGGCTTGGTACGTCCAGAGTTACGATGACAACTACCGCACGAATAGCCGGCATAAACCGGACCTAATCCTGTGTCGCTTGTCAGGTTGACATCGCTGTATATCTTATCGCCTTTATCGAAACGTTTGGCGTAAGTTCCGCTCAGCCAGTCGGAACCAGTATCATAAGCGAAGGTAGATTTGGTGAAGACAGTAGCAGTACCAGCCGACAGTGCGTATCCGCCGGGGATGCTTATGTCTTGCACGTCAATCCCGTCATCGCTTTCGCACGAAGCGAGTATGGCTGCGGCGCATATTAAAGATATATATTTCATGTTTGAACAAATCATCATTCTCTTTTCTTAAGGATTGTTTTATTTACGGCACGAATATTACGTCTATACATGCCTAAAAGTAAGCCGGAGTTCTTCCAGCTTACTTTTATATATTTACCTTAAAAGCTCTCGTTCGATTTAGAAATCGAATGATTTGAAGCGTGCGGCAAAACTGTCACCACCTTTGTAAGATACAGTCCAATAGTCGTAAAGACTAGAAGCATCTTTCTTCAGCAAATAAGCAACTTGTTTCATGTAGTTACCCCAGCTCTTAGCGTTAGTGCTGTTGTAAACCAAGTATTCGTCGCCTTCGCCCTGAGCCTTATCGTTGAGAGTACGAGCCTTACCGTTGTAGAATGTAAGGAACTCAAGTGTATGGAAACCACGCACACCCTGTTTTGCTTCAATTTCTTTGTCGGTGTTATCGTCTGTCCAGTCAAGGTTGTCAAAGTTGCCAGAGTTCAAGATGTTAGCGATAGCTCCTGCATCAAGAGGCCAAGAGTCCATGTTAGGATCCAAGCCCTGATCGTCTACAGGACCGAAAAGGAATGCTTCGCTAGTTTCCCATGGTGCACGTGCTATCAACCACTGTTCAGATACGGCCTTCAAGTTTTCATTTGTAGGATTTGCCTGGAATGTAGAAACCAAATCATAGAGCTTAGAGTTCTGTTCTTTCAGACTTCTGTAAGTAGGCAATATCACATTATCAACGTAATTGTTTACGATAGGAGCAAGCACTTCGTCCTGGTTAACGGCTGCTGTACCTTCCATGTATGTTTTAAGTTCGCCCAAAATATCTTCCAGATCAGCGCAACGAGTCTGAGCTGTTTTAGCTTCTGTGCAGTTAATATGATCGCGGAATGGGTTAGGAATATTCAAGATAGCTTTTGCAGCGGCGTCGATAGCTTCTCTTACTCTTGTATCCAATGAAGAATTGTTCTTACTAATCAATGCAGCCAACGAGTTCTGAGATACAGTACCGTCTAATGTGCCGTAATAAGAATTGCGGATAGAATAAATGTTGTTGCTATAGTCTTCGCGAGAGTGGAAGCTGTACCAAGATTCTACAGCCAAAAGAGCTTCGTGCTGCTTACCTTCGTTATAGAGGTTCAACGGATCGCCGATTTTACTTTCGCCTACTTCGTGAGCTATGTCTGAACAGCCGTCGATAATCTGTTCGATGCAAGTGAATGATTCGCCTGCGGCAACTTTCTCTTCTGTAGCACCCTTATCGTCACTGCATGATGTAAATGCCATAAGCAAGCCCATCAAGAAGCTTCCTGCCAATAAAAAATTCTTTTTCATACCTATTTTTAATTATTTGATTTTATATTATTTACCTTTTTGTGAACCAGCCGATATAAGCGATACCGAACGACAACTCATTTTCGCTGTTGAACTTAGTAGTTCCAAATACTTTCTGAGTACCTATCTGGCGTGTAGTATAATCTGCCTTTACTACCAGATTAGGCAGAGCGTACCAATTTACTCCGGCTGTCCATTTGCTTACCTGCAGAATGTTCTGCATGGTCTGATTATCGTCGCCTTTCTGCTGAGGGTTGTAATAGTCGTAACGAACAAACGGATAGATTACAGGGCACTTGCCTTTCTTGAAGAACTTGCTTACGTTTACGCCAAGTTCGCCTCCATAGCACAAGGCTGTCTTAGCAACGTGACGACGCACTCCAGTGGGATAACTATTAGTGTTGCTCTTGTTTCCGGTAACCACATTACCTATAGCCGAGGCATTGTCGAGATTTCCCCAGATAACATTGGCACGTGCAGTAACGTACGGGTTTTTATACTGACCGTCGAACGAGAAGATTTTCAGAGCAGAACGACTGATTGAAGAGTATTTCCAACTCTTGTCGGCATTCTTCAGTACGTCATGACAATAGTATGCAGAAGCCCCAAGTCGAAGTCCCGGCACACCTTTATAATCCAGACGAGCTACATAAGCCGGCGATGAGAAGTTATCCGATTCAAACAAGCCCTGCTTACCGCCCTGCACCCAGTTAAGCATACCGAAACCGTCAGGATTCAATCCGGCAACCACCATTGCCTGATAATCGAAGGTGGCATAACCTTTTCCGAACGTACCGAACACCGATACACCTGTTTCATGCCAAGTAGAGGGTAATATTGTTGTTTCGCCTTCCGGACGAGAAGTTCCGAAGAAATTGATTGGTTCATGATGAGAATTGGTCAGTCCCAAAGGAACTATCATATGACCTACACGTACGTTGAAAGCCGGATTAATGAGACGAGTAATGTGGAATTGCTCCAGAGCTACCTCACCGCCTTTTTCCATCTCGCGCTCATACTCCATGTTTTCTGTTCCACCGGGAGCACTTTCCATCTCCTGTTCTATGCCTACACCACCCGATTCGAATTCTATTTCGGCACCAAGTACCCACTTAGAGTTGAACTTATAATCGAGTGCCAACACGAAACGCGGAATAGCTATCGTGCTTCTGTGTTCACGGGTATTACCGTAGTTCGCACCCGAAAAACGGTTCTTTCCATAATCCATAAAGCTGGCTACCATCTCACCGTATCCGCCGAAACGGAATTTCTCATAATCGTCAGTATAATTGGTCTGTTTGATTTTAGGCTGCGCCTCAGCCTTTACTTCCGATGCTGTAGCTACCTCTTTCTCTGTAGTTCCCGGTTCTGCTGCCAACGCTGGCAGGGCTGCCAACGAAAAGAGAGCTGTAGTCAGAATAATGTTTCTTTTTGCTTTCATTGCTTTCTCTTAATTTTTTCTGGTGCAAAATTAGAGACAAGCAAAAAGTGGGACAATACCCAAATTTTACGAAAAATAGCTTAAAAGAAACAATAAAGCATTAAAAAGTGTTCTAAGATTTAAGGAAGTTGGCAGATTTATTTATAACACACTGAATACAAATGAATTTACGTGTTTATAGTGTATTATCTCATTTAGAATATGCTCTAAAATATATACCATAATGTGGGTATAAACCTATACGGTGAATACCTTCTTAGCGGTAGCTACTATTTGGTAACCGAGGTGAATTTCAACAAAGACCGATACCGTCATTTACGGATTTTCTTCTTGTATATTTCCGCTCTGCGCAGCACGTCGCGCACAAAGTTGTAGGTCTCCGTACCTCTGAAGTATCCATTCTTACATACGGGGTCTTGATAATATTCCTCATTGCTCTTCAGCAATACATAATGGTCTACGTGATGTTCCCATCTATAGCGGTTTCTGCCATATTTCTCTGCCAACGCCATGGCATCTGTTATGTGCCCCACCCCGGCATTATATGCAGCCAACACGAATTTGGTGCGTTCTTCCGCTTCGGGCACACGCTTAAATATGCTTTGCAGACGAGCGATGTATTCCACCCCAGCACGGATACTTTCTTCTGGGTCTTTCTCTTTTCCGATAGGGATACCCATAGCACGACATGTGGCAGGCATCAGCTGCATAAGTCCCTTGGCTCCTGCCCATGATACTACGTCGGGGTTGAAGTTAGACTCTGCGAAACATAGCGAAGCAAGCAAACGCCAGTCCCACCCCACACGTGGAGCGTACTTACGGAACAGATGGTCGTAATGCGATATCTTTCCGTCTTTAATCGACAGTATAGCCGCACTATGCGGATGCTTGTTGAGTTCAAAATAACGTTTGGCGCTGATCTTGAATTCCGGCGAATTGATATTTTCCTTGTGCCACTTGTCGGCTGCCTGCGCCAGCAATGGCGAAGTCCTACGCACCGCCCACGATGAACGCTGATCAAAGCTGACAGGCAACGATACATTCAAGTTGGGATAATACGTACGGTTAAGTTTCGCCACTTCTTCGGTTGCCAATGTATAGTCAATCTTCCCATCTGCCACCCACGAGATAAGTTCTTCTACCGACACACTATCCGCCGAAATCTCTTTCACGTTGATGCCGCCGCCCAACTCATCATTCAAATTACGCAATCTGGCCAGATGCGCCCCAGGAGTAGCATACACTTCCTTCCCTATCAGTTGGGTAACATCGGTAATAGCCGACTTGCTCTTCCGCTGAACCAGCACCTGATGGGTGATATTCTCTTCGCCACAATAAATTACGCTATCTTTAAGCGCATTGCTGATGGTAAGATTAAATGCTATAAGATCGCCCTTCCCGGCAAGCAAGCTATCGGTCATGGCCTTTACATTCTTCACGACCTTAATGTTCAATTTCACGCCAAGCGATGCGGCGAACTGCTGAGCCAACTCGTACTGAAAGCCCATAGGCTCACCACGATAGCTGAAGTAAGATGTAGAAGAGTTCAGGGTGAGCACAGTAAGCTCGCCCTTTTGCTGTATGGCCGGAAGGTCGATAGCGCCTTCCTCGTTTCCGTTGCCATTATGACAAGACGAGAATAGCGTCATCGCCACAACCATTGCCAAGAAGAAGCGGAACAGTTTCATCGTTCTAACATTTTTTCAATATATGTGGTAAGTATATCGATGGCTTTCTGATTAGTTCCACCGTTGGGAACGATGATATCGGCAAACTGTTTGGTAGGTTCTATAAATTGGTCGTGCATAGGTTTCAGCACATTACGGTATTTATCGATAAGCATTTCCAGCGGATGGCCGCGTTCTACAGTGTCGCGCGTTATCACACGCAGCAATCGTTCGTCGGGACTGGTTTCTACAAACACCTTCAGGTCCATCAAATCGCGCAGGCCCTTATCGTAAAGACTCATTATACCTTCTACTATAATTACCTCCTTAGGTTCTACGTGTATGGTTTCTGGTAATCGGGTGCATACCAAATAAGAATATGTAGGCTGCTCTATGGCTTTTCCATGGCGAAGCTCGGCAATCTGCTGTCCGAAGAGAGTCCAATCGAATGCATCGGGATGGTCGAAATTAGTCTTCTTGCGTTCCTCTAAACGCATGTCCGACTGATCGTTGTAATAAGAGTCTTGAGGTATAACCGCAACAGAATCTTTCGGAAGACTTTCAACTATTTTACGCACCACGGTGGTTTTGCCAGAGCCTGTTCCACCTGCAATTCCTATGATTATCATCTTGTATATTTTGAATTTTATGTTTTAATTTGCACTATATAGCATGAGCTAAATGCACAAATATACAATAAAATATAAAATAAGCAACTATGGTCAAGCACATTGTTTTATTTAAGCTGAAAGAAAACCTTACGGCAGAAGCCAAATCGGAAGTAGCCAACAATTTTAAGAATGCCATCGAGGCATTACCGGCTTCAATTCCGTTTATACGCAAAGTATTTGTAGGAGTAAACATCAACGCTGCGGAGGCGTGGGACATCTGTCTTGAAAGTGAATTCGATAGTCTGGACGACGTAAAGGCATACGCTGTACACCCGGCTCACGTGGCTGCCGCCGGCATATTGAAAGATGCCAAAGCCGACCGCGCCTGCTGCGATTATGAATTCTAAAAACACCTAATCCACATGAAAAAGATAATCAATCCTTGGATAGGAACAGAAGGATACAACTGTTTCGGTTGCGCTCCCGATAATGAATGGGGCGTAAAGATGGAGTTCTACGAAGACGGTGACGACATAGTGAGCTACTGGCAGCCCGACGGACGTTTTCAAGGATGGCACAACACACTGCACGGAGGTATTCAGGCTACCCTGCTCGACGAGATATGCGGATGGGTAATTATCCGAAAGTTGCAGACAGCCGGCGTAACAAGTCGCATGGATACACGATACAAAAAGCCCGTGTACACTACCGACAAGCGCATCACTCTTAGAGCGCACATCACTGAACAACGCCGAAACATTGTAACGGTAGAGGCTTCGCTCTATAATGAAGCCGGAGAAGAATGCACGCACGCCGTATGTACTTACTTCGCTTTTCCGCCAGAAAAGGCACACAAGGAAATGCACTTTGAGCACTGTAAGACAGAAGACGAATAACAGCCCATGCTGTATGACAAAATGACGTCATCAATATTACAGAAAGAATAAAATGAAAGAAAACAAAAAGTTTTTCTGATATTTATTTGGAATAAAGAAATCCATTACATACTTTTGCAACAAACAAAAGAACAAAACGAATAATATGATTATAAATATTCTACATCGCCATCATCATTGCACTAACGTAATAATACGGTAGCCGGATGGGTCGTATAGATATTTATCATAAGACATAACGAAAGAGGCTTGCCGTAGTGGTGAGCCTCTTTTTTTATATAGCACATTAACAAGAATACAAATTAAAAATGCACATTGAATATGCTTAGAATTGCAGTACAATCAAAAGGCCGCTTGTTCGATGACACAATGAACTTATTGGCCGAAGCCGACATTAAATTGTCTACCTCTAAACGAACTCTATTAACACAATCTACCAACTTCCCTGTAGAAGTATTGTTCCTTCGCGATGATGATATTCCGCAAAGCGTGGCAAGCGGAGTTGCCGACATAGGTATAGTTGGAGAAAATGAATTCACAGAAAGAGATGAAGATGCCGAAATAATCTACCGCTTAGGATTCAGCAAGTGCCGATTGTCTCTCGCCATTCACAAAGAAGAAGACTATAACGACTTGTCTTGGTTCAACGGAAAGAAAATCGCCACTTCTTATCCTGCCATTCTACGCAAATTCTTGAACGATAATAATATCAACGCCGATATTCACGTTATCACCGGCTCTGTAGAAATCGCTCCGGGCATCGGCCTCAGCGACGCTATATTCGACATCGTTAGCTCCGGTTCTACCCTTATCAGCAACAATCTTAAGGAGGTGGAAGTAGTAATGAAGAGCGAGGCTCTGCTCATCGGGCACAAGAACCTTTCGCCCGAAAAGAAAGAGATACTTCAGGAATTGCTGTTCCGCATAGAAGCGGTTAAGGCAGCCGAAGACAAGAAGTATGTACTTATGAACGCTCCTACCGACCGTCTGAAGGAAATAATCGAAGTACTTCCGGGTGTAAAGAGTCCTACCATCATGCCGCTGGCTACCGAAGGATGGAGCAGCGTGCACACCGTGCTCGACGAGAAACGTTTCTGGGAAATCATCGGCAAGCTGAAGGCACTCGGTGCACAGGGCATCTTGGTTCTCCCTATCGAAAAAATGATTCTATAATCTTCTAACTACCGAATGCTTTTATGAATATTATACGTTATCCCAACCGTAGCGACTGGGCTTTCATACTGAAACGCTCAGCCCTAAAGACTGATTCGCTGCAAGACACCGTGAGAGAGATTCTCGACAAGGTGCGTGCCGAAGGCGATAAGGCAGTAAAAGAATATGAAGAGAAGTTCGACCACGTGCAACTCGACTCATTGCGCGTAACCGAAGAGGAGTTTGAAGAAGCCGAAAAAGAGGTAGGCATAGAACTGAAAGCGGCAATCATGCTTGCGCTGAACAACATCCGCACATTCCACGCCGCACAGAAGTTCGAAGGCAAGAAGATACAGACCCTGCCGGGAGTTACTTGTTGGCAGAAGGCAGTAGCCATAGAGAAAGTGGGCTTATACGTTCCCGGCGGAACAGCTCCTTTATTCTCTACAGTGCTGATGCTTGCCACCCCTGCACAGATAGCCGGATGTAAGGAGATAGTGCTTTGCACACCTCCCAACCGTGAGGGAAAGGTACACCCCGCAGTGCTTTACGCTGCACGTGCCGCTGGAGTAAACAAGGTATTCAAAGCTGGAGGCGTGCAGGCTATCGGAGCTATGGCTTATGGCACAACCAGCATACCTAAGGTGTATAAGATATTCGGACCGGGCAATCAGTTCGTCACCGTAGCCAAGCAGCAGGTTTCGTTGCGCGATGTGGCTATTGATATGCCTGCCGGACCGTCGGAAGTGGCTGTATTGGCCGACGACAGTACCAACCCTGTATATGTAGCAGCCGACCTTCTATCGCAAGCCGAACATGGTGCCGACAGTCAGGCTATGCTTATCACTACATCCGAGGCTTTGCTTGATGCCGTAACTGCAGAGGTTGAGAAACAATTGGCAGCCCTTCCGCGTAAAGAGTTGGCTTCGCGCTCGCTTGAATCGAGTAAGCTAATTTTAGTAAAAGATATGCAAGAAGCCATCTGCATGGTCAACGAATACGCTCCGGAACACCTTATCATCGAGACTCGAAACTATAACGAAGTGGCGGCGCAGATTATCAATGCCGGTTCTGTATTCCTTGGCTCGTACTCGCCCGAGAGTGCAGGCGACTATGCTTCGGGTACCAATCACACCCTGCCTACCAACGGATATGCCAAAACTTATAGCGGTGTAAGCCTCGATAGCTTTATACGTAAAATCACTTTCCAGGAAATTACACGCGAAGGCATCGCCACACTGGGTCCCGCCATTCAGGTAATGGCAGCCAACGAGCACCTTGACGCTCACAAGAATGCAGTGACCGTGCGCCTCGAAAACAATAAATAAAAACGCAAATATCATGAAGTCTTTACAAGAATTGACACGTCCCAACATCTGGGCATTGAAGCCTTACTCGTCGGCACGCGATGAGTACAGCGGAAAAGAAGCCTCAGTGTTCTTGGATGCCAATGAAAATCCATATAATACGCCCAACAACCGCTACCCCGACCCTCTGCAGCGTGAGCTGAAGAATCTTATAGCTCCCATAAAGGGTGTAAAGCCCAGTCAGGTTTTCTTGGGCAACGGTAGCGATGAGGCTATCGACTTGATTTATCGCTGCTTTACTCGTCCGCAGACCGATAATGTGGTGGCTATAGAACCTACTTACGGCATGTATAAGGTATGCGCCGATATCAATGATGTAGAGTATCGTCCCGTACAGCTCGGTGCCAACTTCCAACTTTCGGCTGATAAGTTGCTTGCCGCATGCGACGCTAATACTAAGGTAATCTGGATATGCAGTCCCAACAACCCTTCAGGAAACAGTCTGAACCGCTCTGAAATACTGAAAGTTCTTTCGGGCTTCGATGGATTGGTAGTAATAGACGAGGCATACTCTGATTTCTCGTCCGAAAAGCCATTCCGCTTGGAACTCGACCAACATCCCAACATGATTATCCTCAACACATTCAGTAAGGCGTGGGGATGCGCAGCTATCCGCTTGGGTATGGCATTTGCCAGCGCAGATATCATCAGCATATTCAATAAGGTGAAATATCCCTATAACGTGAATCGCCTTACTCAAGAAGAGGCATTGAAGATTATTCAGAAGCACTACGAAGTAAAACGATGGGTAAACTCGCTGCTCGAAGAAAGAGCACGACTGATAGAGGTGTTCGGCAAGTTGGCTGTATGCAAGCACATCTACCCTACCGATGCCAACTTCTTCTTGGCTAAGGTGACCGACGCACGTAAGATATACGACTATTTGGTAGACAAGGGAATCATAGTACGAAACCGCACCAACGTGACTTTATGCAAGGACTGCCTTCGCATAACCATAGGAACCCGCCCCGAAAACGATATGCTGATAGAGGCGCTGAATGAATATAAGGAGGCGTAACGATGAAGAAAAAAGTATTATTCATAGACCGCGATGGAACAATCGTGATAGAGCCGCCCGTAGACTATCAACTCGACGCTTTCGAGAAGTTGGAGTTTTATCCTAAAGCGATACGTAATCTTTATTTCATCCGTCAGAAGCTCGACTTCGAGTTCGCCATGGTAACCAACCAAGACGGATTGGGCACTCCGTCTTTCCCCGAAGATACGTTTTGGCCCGTGCATAATCTGGTGCTGAACACCCTGCGTAATGAGGGAGTGACATTCGACGAGATTTTCATAGACCGCAGCTTCCCGGAGGATAATGCCCCCACACGCAAGCCTCGCACCGGAATGTTGACTCGCTATCTTAATAATGAAGACTATGACTTGGCAGGAAGTTTCGTTATAGGCGACCGTGCTACGGATGTAGAGTTGGCAAAAAACTTAGGTTGTAAAGCTATATTGCTGCAAGAGAATAAAGAGTGCCTAAAAGAAAAGAATCTGGAAGATATATGCGTTCTTGCTACTACCAATTGGGACCGCATAGCCGAGTTTCTGTTTGCCGGAGAGCGCACAGCCGAAGTGCAACGCACTACCAAAGAGACTGATATACGCATCCGCCTGAACTTGGACGGCAACGGCACTTGCCACATCAGTACAGGGCTGAGATTCTTCGACCACATGCTGGAGCAGATAGGCAAGCACGGCGGCATCGACCTCGACATCACCGTAAAAGGCGACTTGGAAGTTGACGAGCACCACACCATAGAAGACACCGCCATAGCACTCGGAGAATGCATCTACCAAGCCTTAGGCAGCAAGAGAGGAATAGAGCGCTACGGCTTCTGCCTCCCTATGGACGATTGCCTATGCCAGGTATCACTCGACTTCGGCGGTCGTGCCTGGCTGGTATGGGACGCAGAGTTCCACCGCGAAAAGATAGGCGACATGCCCACCGAAATGTTCCTTCACTTCTTCAAGTCGCTCAGCGACTCCGCTCGCATGAACCTAAACATCAAAGCCGAGGGTCAGAACGAACATCATAAGATAGAAGGCATCTTCAAGGCGTTGGCGCGAAGCATCAAAATGGCTGTCCGCCGAGATATATATCATTATGAAGTTCCCTCTAGTAAGGGATGTATTTAAAGAACATTCCCATCGCTCCGGTTGTTGGGCGATGGGGATGTTATATATCCGATTTATAATGACTGACCTAAGCGAAACAGGTCATAGAAAAAGGAACAAGCACTCAGCATTGCGAAAACGATTTTTTTAATATATTTGCAACCAAACTAACACATAAATCTTCTATCATGAGTAATATGAGAACAATATTGAGCCTTATCGTTTTTATCATAGCAGAATGCAACCTTGCGTTTGCACAACAGAATAATGCTGACGTATTTAAATTGAAAAAAGTAGATGGGCACTACGTTTTCAACGCACAAATAAATCAATCGGTAGAAAGTAGAATACTTGTGGAATCGGGCATACACGTTATGCTTATCGACTCTGCTTTTGCATTCAAGCATCAAGAGGAGTTGCACTTGAATCTTGTTCCCAACCAAAGTGAACAGAAAATGAATTTGGGCGGAAAACGGCATCGTATTACGCATAGGGCAAAGGGTAAAATCATGCTGAGCAAAAAGACTACGTACGAAGGCAAGATATTAATCTTAGCTGATTTATCTTCGTATTACGACATGGCTGTTCCTGTACAAAACTTGCATAACGCCACCGATAATTCTCGCATAGTAAAGCTGGACATGAAGAATTATACGCTGCAACTAATTGGTAAGGATGAGTATCTTACGGAGTGTCAGTCGGGTAAATCGTTCGACATAAATTATGACACGTACTTAAAAATGCCGGCTATCAAGGCTGAATTGACATTCAAGCAGGATGGTAGAAAATTTTCGCTCGGCGGAAATTTCGTCTTAGACTTAGGGAACGGATCGTTTATCGCATTGATGAAACAGAGCCAAGCGGTAAAAGACTTCGTGAAAGAGAATGCGGGGCTTAAGCTGCAAAAGGGTTACAACAGGAAAGGGGACGTTGTGGCCGAAGCAATAGCTACTCAGCAAGCAAAGCTATGTGGCATAACTTTTATAGATCAGATTGTGGTGATAACCGCCATGTTACCTAAATTCACTTCGGAAGGAAATATCGGTTTGAAGTTCTTCGACCGCTATGTAAGTATCTTCAATTTTGACGATTCGAAATTCGTAATATTCTAATCTGGCTTTCTTATTAGATATATACTTCTCGATAAGTATAGAGTAAATATCATATACACAAAGTAGATGCTTAAAAGCACTGAAAAAACAATGCGATAATCCGATTAAACCATCGCATTGTTTCGTCTTAACCATCGCAATGGTTGGTTTGAATCATCGCAATGGTTTTTCAACGACTACAGTGGTGGTCACTTTAAAATGGGAAATTTCTTCTAAGAATACACTTTTTCGAGGATAAAAGCCCGCATTCACTACACTTTTTCGAGGATACATAAAAAACGAAAGGCGCATTGTCAAGGTTGCTCCACCCTAACAATGCGCCTTTATGGTTTATTGTTTATAAAATCATCCTACTTCCCATTCATCTATAGTTCCGGTCTTGGAAGAGAAGTTTACTCCCACCTTATACACTTTGCGCTCTGACGCTTCGTACGGACGGGCATAACCTTTATCGTTTATCTGCTGTAAAGCCTCTGCGGCAGTACCATCCAACTTGAACTCGAAGATATACACGTACTGAGGAGTTTCTACAATGCAGTCTACCCTACCTTCGCTCTGCTCTTTTTCAGTAAGAACAGCGTACACACTCATCAAGCGAAGCAGCAGATAGAATGTATAATGGAAATAACGTTCCCTTTCAGGCTCGTTTTCTTTGCGGCGCATGGTATATGGGATGCTTGCCAAAAAAGAAGTGAGCATCTTGCGGAATTCTTCCAGTTGACCACGCTTTAACGCAAATACCGCTTTCACCATCCAAGACTCTAATGGCATTTTGCATTGCAAGTAGTTGGTAGCCACCATAGCCAAGAAACCGCTCTTTACCTCGTTGTTGGGGAAATCAAGCAAGAAGAGATTTGAATCTCTATCGAAATCTTTTATGGTGAGGTAGCCGCTCTGGTAAATCATAGGCAACGGATATTCTATATCTGCTTTATAGTTAATGAATTCATCTGGGAGGTAATACTTATTGGTAAGCTCGTCAATTCCCTCATGAAAATGATTCATTAAGCGAATCAAGTAAGATGGTGTACCGCTGGTAAACCAGAAGTCGCGGATTCGTCGGCTATCGAGCGCATTCAATACGCTGAACGGATTATAAATATCCGTAAGGTTTTCACTGAAGTGATAACCGTCGTAATGCCGTTTTAATCGCTGACGGATTTCCTCTTCGCTACAACCGTTTACTGCCGCCATCTCTTTGATGGATTCGGCAAACTGTGTATGCAGCTCTTCTTCAGTAATACCGCAAAGAGCTTCGTATTTTTCAAACATACTGATGTCCTTCGGTTGGTTAAAACCACTGAACACGCTGACCTGCGAGAATTTGGTAACACCTGTAAGAAAAACGAAACGGAGGGAAGCATCGGCAAGCTTGAATACGGAATAAAACGCTTTCAGAATCTCTCGGTTCTGTTCAAGAAGTTCCGAATCGCCTTCTAATACATCGAGCAAAGGCTTGTCGTACTCATCCACCAAAACTACAGCACCTCTTCCAGTTTGCTCGGCAGCAGCTTGAAGTATGCGGTTGAAGCGAGAGCCCAAACTAAAATCAACATCTGGAGTTATGCCATATTCCTTTTCCCAATCATGCAGATAGCCCTCGATTCTCATATGCAAGGCACCAGGCTGTGTAAAATTAGTGCCGTTAAAATCTATATGAAACACACGGTGTACATGCCAATCGTGCTCTAACGCATCGATCTTCAAACCAGCAAACAGTTCTTTCTTTCCTTCGAAATAAGCACGAAGCGTAGATAGCAGCAAACTCTTTCCGAAACGACGGGGACGACTCATAAAATAAATCTTACCTTCCGTAGCCAAGGAATAAACCAAGTCTGTTTTGTCTACATAAACAAAATCACGTTCTATAATTTGTTCGAATGTCTGTATGCCAACCGGATATTTCATAACGGATGTATTTTTTGATGAATAAACTGGATTTCATACAAAGTTAAATAAATTAGAGAATTTATGTTGTCTTCATCTCAAAAAAAGCGTCTTCTACCAAATCAGTGATAATATTTCTATGTAAACAACGAAAGGCGCATTGCCAAGGTAACTCTACCCTAACAATGCGCCTTTATGGTTATTATTCGGTTTCCTTACTTTTTCAGTTTGGCAAGAAAACGTTCACGGTCTACCACATATCTTACGTGGGTACCTTCGCCTACAGCTCCCTGCGAGTCGACTGCCGACACGCTGAAGGTTAGCTTACGGCCGTCTACCTCTTGCAATACTGCGGTTGCCTTTACGGTTTCGCCTACGGCAGATGGCTTGATGTGAGATGTCTGTATCATTGCGCCTACGGTAGTAGAACCTTCGGGCAAGGCCGACTTCACGGCGTTCATGGCAGCGTTCTCCATCAGTGCTACCAAAGCCGGAGTGGCAAATACCTCCATATCGCCAGAACCTAAGGCAATGGCTGTATTAGCTGCGGTGACTTCCGCTACAGAAGTATAAGTAAGTCCTTTCTCCATTACCGTACAGTGGCTTAGAACTCAAACTGCTCAAGCTTAAGGCTTCCCAAGTTTTGAATCTGAGGAACCAAGGTAGTGAAATGAGCCGACTTAGAATGAGCGTCGAGCGATGCAGCGTCTTTCCATGTTTCGCAAATCATCATTACGTCTCTGCGTGTTGAGCTTTCAAAGATGTCGTAAGCGATGCATCCTTCATCTTTCAATGATGCCGCTACCAATTCTTTTGCCAAAGCAAGCACCTGTTCGCGTTTGCTCTCTTCTACCTGAATAAAACAATTTAATCTGATCATAATAAAATGTATTTAAAAAGTTTATTATCAAGAGATAGTGCCCTGAATTACTTGCCAGACATTATCTCGCTTAGTTTTACTTTTTGGAACAGCATGTGCGCCATACTGCTTTCGTACAGTATACCTACGGTTTCTTTATCTACCATGGTAAGACATGAGTAACCCCATGAATCGCCTTCGTCAATCATAAGCTGATGTTCGGGCAACCATGTTTCGCCTCCGTCGGTACTGATTTTGATGGTTATGTGGTTACGGCGACTGGTGCTGTTGGGGTTAGAGAATATCAGCAGGTCCTTGCCGGTAACGTTGTCCTTCGCCTTTACGCTAATCAAGCTGGCCATGCATACCGGCTCCTGAAGTGCGGTGCGCGAAGAAACGTGTTCTTTCCATGTGCTACCCAAATCAGTAGTGGTGTAAACGGCTCTGCTGCCTCCGCGGTTATCGCGCATGTTAAGCATCAGCACGCCCGGTTCAACTTCTACTACCTGCGATTCTGTGGTGTTGGTGCGAGCGTGGTTATGTATATGCCATGTTTCGCCACGGTCTTTACTATACATGATGCCGGCGTTAGGGATGCGGTCTTTTCCGATGTACTGGATTGGGAATACCAAAGTTCCGTCTTGCATGGTAATGCCTCGTCCGGGACCCTGAAGCAAGAAGTGCCATTCGGGGTTCTTAACCTGATCTGTGATATTGATAGGTGCCGACCATGTCTTACCGTCGTCGGTACTCTTAGCCATAACAAGCTGTGCGGTGTGATACATATCCATGCCTGGATGAGAGCTTACCCACGCACGCTGATTACCCATGCCGTGTGTCCAAGCCGCTACTATCCAAATGGTATTTGTCTTGGTATCTACAAGGATAGACGGGTCGCCAACTCCGTTTTGCGCTTTCGGCATATCACCGGTTTCGCCAAACGACAGAGGAAGACGCATCTTTTCCCAAGTCTTACCGCCATCAGTACTGCGGCTCAAACCTATATCTACATGCTCTTGCAAGTCGTTGCTGTTGTTATAGCGAACATCGTATACGCCCAGCAGCGTACCCTTGTTGGTAGTAACCAATCCCGGAATACGGAAGGCGTTAGAGCCATCATCGCCTGCATGACGAACACCGATACCCATATAGCGTTTCATAGGAGCCGAAACGGTCTTAACGGGAAGCACCTGTCCGTCGGCCTTAGCACCTTCTACGGTAGCCGAAAGAGTAGATGTAAGCGATGTGTTAGGATTCATCTCTACGCTCACCCAGAAATAGTTTACTCCCGGATAAAGCTTTTGCTGTCCTTTCAGCACTACGGTGCTCTTGTTAGGACGAGTCTCATCTTTCTTTATAGAATATGATGGATGAGCAGCCAAGGTATGTCCCGGAGCACGAGAGATATATTCTACCGGAGCGAAACGCTGAGTGGCATTAACTTGACGAGCCTCTGTTCCGCCGTAATATAATTTCACCGCCTTTATATCGGACAGCGAAACATCTTTGCCAAAGTTCAGAGTTACCTCATCCAGATGTTGGGTGTTTCCGCCATTCATGCGCATCAAAAACAATACATTGTCTGTACGCTCTATCAAGATAGGCAACTGCTGCTGCTTAACGTAAAGAGTGTCAGTAGAAGACGCACTGGCAGTCAACGACGCCAATAGTCCTGCTGTAAAAAGAAATGTTTTCATAATTGATTAGGGGGTTAGTATTAATTGATTGTTTTATTTCGATTTCTTGAAGTCTTTTACTATCGCCTCGGTAATCCAGTTGGCCAACGCCTGACGATTATCGGGGATGACCAATCGCTTCTGGTCTTGCGGATTCTGTATATTTCCCAGTTCGAGGAACACCGCATACGGATTGCTACGCTTCAGCACATAAAGATTGCGCTCGCTAACCGTTCCGCTGAATCCGCGGTTGGGCTGATGACGGTCGTACTTTGCCGAGAATGTGCTGTGTAATCCTTCTGCCAAGCGTTTTCCGTACTTGCTGCCCGGAGAGTGATAGAAGAACACGTCGGTCTGCTTGCCTTTGCTACGACTATCAACATGGATGAATATGGCACGCTTATAAGTACTCTTCGACTTGCGGTGCAGACGGTTAATGGCATCGCAACGCTGCTGAAGTCGTGCAACCTGGTTCAACGGAATAGGGTCACCCATGCATGTTTCGCGCTTGCTGTTATTCAGTATGGCAGTATTGCGTATGCCGTCTTTCTTATCCTGAATGATGAAATGAACCGTAGCTCCACGAGTCAAAAGTTCGCGCCCCAGTCTGAGGATAATATCGTACGCATATTCATCTTCGTGCAACTCCTTTCCCTGATATTTACCTATGCATCCGGGATCGGGACCGCCATGTCCGCTTACTAAATAGAACACTGCTCCGCTAAGAGCTTTAGAAGATACCGTATAAGAGGCTAATGCCTTACCAAAAAGAGGCTCCTTACGTGTCTGCTTCTTACCTTCCGCCCCAACGGACAAGAAAACTACACAACACATAATAACCAGCAACCAACGTTTCATAAAATTCAATCTCTCCAATTTTTATTTTCAGTCTGTAAAACTACAAAAAAATACCGTCTAAACAAGGAGTTCATCACGGATAGTGTCAAACTTCTTGTTTAAACGGTGCGCTCATCATGCCATGATATTACAGCGGCATGTTGCCATGCTTCTTAGGCGGATTGCTCTGGCTCTTGTTCTGAGTCATCTCTAACGCCTGAATAAGCTTGTAGCGAGTATCTTTAGGAAGAATAATCTCATCGATGTATCCCTGCTCGGCAGCGCGATACGGATTAGAGAATTTCTCCTTGTAATCTTCTATAGCCTTAGCCTTCTCTTCGGGAGTGGCTTTACGATACAGAATGTTTACCGCTCCGTCCGCTCCCATCACAGCAATTTCTGCTGTAGGATAAGAGAAGTTCACATCGGCACCGATAGGCTTACTGTTCATTACAATATAAGCACCTCCGTATGCCTTACGGGTGATGACTGTAATCTTAGGCACTGTAGCTTCGGCATAAGCATATACTATCTTAGCTCCGTGACGGATGATACCGTTGTGCTCTTGAGTGCAACCCGGCAAGAATCCCGGCACGTCTTCGAAAGTAACGATAGGAATATTGAAGCAGTCGCAGAAACGGATGAAGCGTGAAGCCTTATCGGATGCGTCGATATCGAGAACACCTGCCAGATAAGCCGGCTGATTTGCTACGATACCTACAGAACGACCGCCAAGGCGAGCGAATCCTACTACAATGTTTTTAGCGAAGTGAGGCATAACCTCGAAGAAGTAATGGTTATCGACTACCGGCTCTATGATATTCTTGATATCGTAAGGCATATTCGGGTCGTCTGGAATAACGGTCATCAATGATTCTTCGGCACGGCGGATATCATCTGTGCACGAAATCATAGGAGCGTCTTCCATATTGTTAGAAGGCAAGAAGCTAAGCAACTCGCGGATGCTCATCAGGGTTTCTTCTTCTGTATCGCAAAGGAAGTGAGTTACACCGCTCTTGCTGCTGTGTGTATATGCGCCACCAAGCTCTTCTTTGTCGACTTCTTCGTGAGTAACAGCCTTTACTACATCTGGTCCGGTAATGAACATGTGGCTCTTTTCTTTCACCATGAAGATGAAGTCTGTAAGAGCAGGCGAATAGCACGCACCCCCGGCACAAGGACCAAGGATGGCAGAAATCTGCGGAACAACGCCCGAAGCGATAGTGTTCTGATAGAAGATAGACGCATAACCAGAGATACTGCCTACGCCTTCCTGTATGCGGGCACCACCCGAGTCGTTCAACGCGATAACTGGCGCTCCGTTCTTAAGAGCCAACTGCTGCACCTTTACAATCTTCTGCGCTCCGGTTACGCTCAATGTTCCGCCGTAAACGGTGAAATCGTAAGCGTAAACATATACCAAACGTCCGTCTACTTTACCGTATCCGCATACGATACCGTCGCCAGGAATATGATTCTTGTCCATACCAAAATCGGTACAGTGATGGATAACCAACTTATCAAGCTCATTGAAAGTACCCTTATCGAGCAACATGTCGATGCGCTCGCGTGCAGTCATGTGTCCGTTAGCGTGTTGTCTTTCCACACGGTCTACCCCACCGCCCTGAGAAGCCAGTTTATCAAGCTCCTCAAATTTCTTATATTGTTCTGCTGTTGTCATAATTAATTTTCCTCTTTTATTATGTCGAGTGTCATTATTACCTGATTACTGTTTACAGAGTCGCCCTCGTTTACCAAGATTTCCTTAACTACACACGGGCTGTTAACCTTATAGTTACTCTGCATCTTCATGGCTTCAATCACCACTACGATATCACCTGCCTCAAGACGGTCGCCTACGTTTACCGGAATCTTAACCACCTTACCCGGCATAGGCGAGATAATCTTATCTTGCTGTTTCTCATCGGCTCCCTTGCGCATACGCAGGAACTTAGCCTGAGAATCGATGATATCGATGTCGTACGACTGATAATGCGCGTTTACCGTATAACTTTTCCCACCTTCTTTACGGATAAGTTCGGCATTGTATGACTTTCCATCGTGCAAAATAGAGCAGCTACCATTTTCGGCCATTACAACATCTACATCGTATGGCACTCCGTCTACCAGGAGCTGAACCTTATTGCCGTCTTTGCTGACCAACGTCACGTCGGCAACTCTTTCACCAATATGTATTTCCATAATTATTTCACTTTAATATATTAGATGCGCAATACGCCTTTCTTCAATCCGAACTCACGCCAACGGCTGATAGGACGGTTGTCGCCAGTAGTGGTTTTGTTCTCTTCCAAGTTCATCAGATAATCGATATATGCCGCTATCAAGGCTATATTTTCGGTATCCTCTTCTTTCTTCTGCGCCCACTCGTTAAGCATCTGCTGGTGCTTAGGTATAAATAAGGTGTCATAGTGTCCTTCTACAAAATCGGGCACGTTCATGATATGACGCAGATAGCTGATGTTTGTCTTCAAACCGGTAATCTTGTACTCATAAAGCACACGGCGCATACGCTCTATGGCGAACTCGCGGGTAGTGGCCCAAACGATGAGCTTACCAATCATAGGGTCGTAATAGATAGGAATTTCGTAGCTTTCGTATACATAGCTATCAATACGAACACCTATTCCGTTCGGTTCTATCAACTGACGGATAACTCCCGGCGACGGCATGAAGTTGTTCTCAGTATCCTCGGCACAGATACGGCACTCTATGGCGTGACCGCGCTGATGCAAGTCTTCTTGCTTGAAGTGCAAAGGTTCATTGTTGGCCACACGCAACTGCTCCTTAACCAAGTCTACACCCACAACTTCTTCAGTAATAGGATGCTCTACCTGCAAACGAGTATTCATTTCGAGGAAATAGAAATTACGATGCTTGTCGACGAGGAACTCGATGGTTCCGGCGCCTTTATAATGAACCGCCTTAGCCGCAGCTACCGCAGCCTCACCCATCTTCTGACGAAGTTCTGGAGTAACGAATGGCGACGGAGTCTCTTCTACCACCTTCTGGTTACGGCGCTGAATAGAGCATTCGCGTTCAAACAGATGCACAGCATTACCAAAGTTATCGCCAAGAATCTGGAATTCGATATGATGAGGTTCTTCTACGAATTTCTCCAAATAAACAGTATCATCGCCGAAAGAAGACATCGACTCTGAGCGGGCAGTATTATAAGCCTCTTCTACCTCGCTTTCGCTATGGATAAGACGCATACCCTTACCACCGCCACCCATAGAAGCCTTAAGCATAACTGGGTAGCCAATGCGGTTACAAATTTCTTTAGCTTCTTCTACACTCTGCAATGGTTGTTCTGTACCCGGCACAACCGGCACTCCGGCTGCAATCATGTGCTTACGAGCTGAAATCTTATCGCCCATAGCATCCATTGTTTCAGGATCGGGACCGATAAATATAATTCCCTCTTCGCGGCAACGACGAGCAAATTCTGAGTTTTCAGAAAGGAAACCATATCCCGGATGAATTGCATCCACTCCATGACGTTTAGCCGCCATGATTATTTTATCTATATTCAGATAACTCTCACGAGAAGCGGCCGGACCAATAAGGCAAGCCTCATCTGCATAAAATACGTGACGAGCCGTTCTATCGGCTTCTGAAAATACCGCTACGGTGCGAATACCCATCTCACGACAAGAACGCATTACACGTACAGCGATTTCACCACGGTTAGCGATTAATACTTTGTGTATCATGCTTCATTTGTTTTAGTTTAGTAGCTCTGTGCGTATACGCATTACGCACACTTATTACAAATCTGTGCAAAAATACATAAAAAAGGGGAAAAGCCACGCTCTTCTGGCCTTTTTTTAGGTTGTACAACATATTTATGCCCACTTTTAGGTATGTAAATTCAGTAAATTGACTTAAATCAATCCTAAAAGTCATGTGGAGATTACAAAAAAACATTGCGATGCTTCAATCAAGTCATTGCGATGAGCCGATTGAAGCATCGCAATGAACCGATTAAAGCATCGCAATGTTTTCAGATATCAAGTATTAGCTTATCGATACTATTTCCTGTAGTATCTTAACAGCTGTCTCTACATTTTCCACTTTCGTAATAACCATGCTACGACGTCCATTCTGCTCGCGCAAGTTGCAATTACGTGGGTTGTGCGACATATAGTCGATAATTTTTCCGAATGCTTCGCTCTGATAGTATGGACTTTCTTGGTTGCTGACAAAATACAATATCATTCTGCCGGCTTTAAGGGTTATCTTTTCTACACCAAGGCGCTTGCCCAACCTGCGCAAGGGCACGATGCGGATAAGCTCTTCTCCTTCGGGCGGAATCTTACCGAAGCGGTCTACCAGTCGTTGCTTAAAGGCATCCACGTCTTTATCGAGTTCCAGCTTATCAAGTTCGCGGTATACCAGCATACGTTCGCTGCTGCTTGGAATGTATTCGTTGGGGAACAACAGCTCAAGGTCGCTTTCTACATTACATTCGTCAACAAACTCTTCTCCACTGATGCGGCTGTCGCCCGATTTGTTCTCGTCGGCATAAAGCTCGGCAAACTCGTCGTTCTTCAACTCGGTTATAGCCTCGTTAAGAATCTTCTGATAGGTTTCGTAACCCAAGTCGGCTATGAATCCGCTTTGCTCGGCGCCCAACATGTTTCCGGCACCTCGGATATCAAGGTCTTGCATGGCAATATGAATGCCGCTACCCAAATCGCTGAAGTTCTCTATGGCCTGCAAACGGCGTTTAGCCTCGGGAGTAAGCGATGCCAACGGTGGAGCAAGCAAGTAGCAGAACGCCTTTTTATTACTTCTGCCCACTCTACCACGCATCTGATGCAAGTCGCTAAGTCCGAAGTTCTGCGCCTGATTGATTATGATGGTATTGGCGTTAGGTATATCTATACCGCTCTCTATGATAGTAGTGGCAAGCAGCACATCGTAATCGTAATTTGCAAAGTCGATGATTATCTTTTCCAACTCATCGGGTTGCATCTGGCCGTGCCCTATACATACACGACAGTCGGGGATATTACGCAGAATCATCGCTTTCAGCTCCGCCAGATTCTGAATCCGGTTGTTCACGAAGAACACCTGTCCGTTACGGCTCATCTCGAAATTGATGGCATCGGTGATAACCTCCTCATTAAAAGTATGCACCTCGGTCTGTATAGGATAGCGGTTGGGCGGCGGAGTCTGAATGACAGAAAGGTCGCGCGCACCAATCAGCGAGAACTGCAATGTACGAGGTATAGGCGTAGCGGTCATGGTAAGCGTATCCACGTTCACCTTAAGCTGACGGAGTTTTTCTTTCACACTAACACCGAACTTCTGTTCCTCATCGATAATGAGCAAGCCCAAGTCTTTAAACTTCACGCTCTTGCCTATCACCTTATGAGTACCTATTATTATATTAATGTCGCCATTAGCCAATTCCTTCAATATGCGGCTGGTCTCCTTTGCGGTACGGGCACGTGTAAGATAATCTACCTTGCACGGCATACCTTCTAGTCGCTTCTTGAATGTCTGGTAGTGCTGAAACGCCAAGACCGTGGTAGGTACTAACACCGCCACCTGCTTATTGTCGGCTACAGCCTTGAAAGCCGCACGCACGGCAACTTCTGTCTTACCGAATCCTACGTCACCACACACCAGGCGGTCCATCGGACGATTGCTCTCCATATCCGCCTTTACATCCTGAGTAGCCTTCAGCTGGTCGGGGGTATCTTCGTATATAAAGCTTGCTTCCAACTCATGCTGCAAGAAACTGTCGGCACTATATTGGTATCCTTTCTCCTGCTTTCGCTGAGAATATAACTTAATCAAATCGCGCGCTATGTCTTTAATCTTCGACTTGGTACGTTCTTTCATCTTCTCCCAAGCACCCGTGCCCAACTTGCTTATGCGCGGTTCTTCACCTTCCTTACCTTTATATTTAGAGATTTTATGAAGCGAGTGAATAGACACGAACACCACATCGTCATTCTGATAAATCAGCTTGATAACCTCTTGAGTGGTATTTCCGTTGGGGATACGAACCAAGCCTGCAAACTTACCTATTCCGTGGTCGATATGCACCACGTAATCGCCCGGTTCAAACTGATTCAACTCTTTGAGCGAAAGAGCCACCTTTCCACTGCGTGCTTTGTCGCTACGCAAATTGTATTTATGAAAACGGTCGAATATCTGATGATCGGTAAAAACGCAGTACTTCAATGTATGATCTACGAAACCCTCGTGCAAAGTACGGTCTACCGGAGTGAATTCAATCTTATCTCCCCTCTCCTTGAATATATCTCTCAGTCGGTCTGTCTGCTTCACGCTATCCGAGCAGATAAAGATTTTATATCCACGCTGCAAGAAATCGGTCAATGCGCTCGATACCAAATCAAAGTTCTTATGAAAGATGGGTTGCATGGAAGTCTCGAACTTCAAAGTAGCCTGCGGAGTGCCTACCGGCTTGTTGCCGAATTCTATCCGTCGGAACTCCAGAGTTTGGGCAGCAAAATCGGCTCCGTCAACCAGCATCTTCTTCAAACTATCCAAGTCGGTAGCCTCGCCTTCGTATGCCTGCAAAGCTTGAGAAGAGAACTCTTCATCATGAATGCTCTGTATACGCTCGCGTACCCAAAGCAAATCTTTCACCCACAAGATGGCGTCTTTAGGCAAAAACTCCAAGAAACATATATCGCAACCGTCGGTTTGCGCCACTTCGGGCACTATGCTTACCGAATCTTTCTTCTCTTTAGATAATTGTGAATCGACTTCGAAAGTACGGATGCTGTCTATCTCATCGCCAAAGAAATCTATTCGATAAGGATATTCAGAAGCATACGAATACACATCGACAATGCTTCCACGGGTAGCGAATTGTCCCGGCTCGTACACATAGTCTACATGTTCAAAACCGTAGCCCACCAGTTCTTCGGCTATCTTATCGGTTTCTATCTGTTGCCCAACTTTAAGGCACAGCGTTTTATCGGACAGTGTTTTGGGCGATACTACCTTTTCTGCCAACGCCTCCGGATATGAAACTACCGTAACCGGCACCTTCCGCTCTAAACGGCTCAGCACCTCTGTGCGTAATATCTCATTGGCACTGTCTTTCTGTCCGTACTTTATGGCACGGCGGTACGATGAAGGCAGAAACAAAATATCTTCATCGCCATTAGCCTGAACCATGTCGTGATAGAAATACCCCGCCTCTTCTTGATCGTTAAGTATAAACAGATTAACACTCGGATGATTCTTTATTATCGCTGAAGCGAAAAGCGAAGCGCATGATGCGTGAGTTCCCTCAAGGAATATAGTCTTAACGGAAGCGTCGTCCATAAGAGCAATAAGTCCTTTTGACGCGGGATGACTGAAATAATTATGTTGAAGTTCAGCTATTTCCATTGTTTTTGCTTATAGATGCACAAAAGTACGGAAAAATCATTGAATAACGAAAGAAGACGAGGTACCGTCATAAAAAAAACTTGTCCGTGAATGCTGTATCAAAGCACTCACGGACAAGTTTTTTAACTGCTATATATAATAATGTATAATATATTATTTAGCTACGCGTTCCAACCATTTCAGCATAAACAGCATGGTAAACATAGAGATAAGACATACTACTACGAATACGCCCCAGCACTGCCAGATAGGAATCTTGTTGTACATTAACGGACCTACCCACAAGAACAAGTTACCGATAGCTGTAGCACCAAGCCACAAACCTTGACACAAGCCCTGGATGTGTTTCGGAGCAACTTTCGAAACGAAAGAAAGACCCAGCGGAGAGATGAACAATTCGGCTACTGTTAAGAAGAAGTAGATTACAATCAATACCCAAGGACCAGCCTTCAAGCCTTCTTTTGCAGAATCGGCCATAGCCTTGAATTCTGTTCCTGAAGGATAACCCATAATCCAAGAATAGATAGTAAGGAACAAGAATGCCATTCCGGCGATACCCATACCGATAGCGATCTTCTTAGGAGTAGAGATTTCTTTTCCACGACGAATAAGACGTCCGAAGAACCACATGATAATAGGAGTAAGAACGATTACGAAGAACGGGTTAACAGCCTGCCAGATTTCAGGAGCGATGCTATCTGTTACAACGAAGTCGCGTGCGAAGTAAGAAAGAGACTGTCCGTTCTGATGGAATGAAAACCAGAAGAAAATAACCACGCCCAATACTGCGAACAATGCATACAGACGCTGTTTTATTTCCTTAGCCATAGCAGCTTTTTCTTCTGCTGTATAAGAAACCGATTCTACTTTTTCTTTCTTTCCCGGAGTTGGGAATATCTTCTTGTTAATCATGAAGATCATCAAAGAAATACCCATAGCTACTACAGAAGCGATGAATGAGTAGTGAATACCGGTGTTAAATACGTCGAGGTACTGAGTACAGAACGGAGTCAAGTCATCGCTTACTGTTCCGCCTACCTTAGTTACCAGCTCTGTAAGGTTAGCCATGTTTTCTGAAGCCATAGACGCACCTTCTTTAATATACTGGTGGCACAATGCAGGAAGATCGGCATTGTAAGCCAACTGGTGAGCCTTCAACCACCATTCGCGAAGCAACGGAGCCACGAACGGAGCAATCAAACCTCCAACGTTGATAAATACGTAGAAAATCTGGAAACCAGAGTCACGACGGCTTTTAGCCAACTTCACAGCTTCGGGTCCGTCTTTTACTGCATCTTCTTCAAGGTTGTCATACATCTGACCAACGATAGCCTGCAAGTTACCCTTGAACAAACCGTTACCGAATGCGATAAGGAACAACGCCACGCAAGTAAGCGGCAACAACCAACCGATATTATTCTCGGTAGACAATACCGGAACGGAAAGTATGATATATCCTAAAGACATCACTATCAATCCCGCCATGATAGTGCCTTTGTAATTCTGAGTCTTATCGGCAATGATACCGCCAATCAAACTCAACACATAAATTCCACAGTAAAAAAGAGAATAGATAATAGCACTGGATTCGTCGCTCAAACCAAATTTAGAGCACAAAAACAAAACCAGCACAGCGTTCATGATGTAGTAACCAAATCGTTCACCCATGTTAGAAATGGCTGCCGCGATCAGTCCTTTAGGATGTTTGCTAAACATAATTAATAGTTTTGATTTAATGATTAATATTATTTTATTGGCAAATATAATGCAAAATCAATTGTTTCACAAAAGGAAACGACCAAGAGTTTCAATGAAATCGACTATAAACAATAACAAAAAGACACTTTTTTCAATATACCATACCAAAATATGCTGAACAACACCTTACCCATCTTTAGAAACCAAGCCTAACAGACGGACAAAAGTCAACAACAAGCCTAAATACACCGATTATCCGATAGAGTGATTTTTTCTGTTTCATACCACATATCATTTTAAGAATTTATATTTTTGCGGACTTTAATAAAAACATCATTTACACAAAGACCATGAATGGATTATTCATACTCATCACTATTTTAGTATATTTCGGCGTACTGCTGACTATATCGAAACTAACCAGCGGAAAGCATACAGACAACGACGCTTTCTTCAGAGGAAACCGCCAATCACCGTGGTATATCGTATCGTTCGGCATGATTGGGGCATCGCTTTCGGGGGTAACGTTCGTATCCGTGCCCGGCATGGTGCGATATATAGACATGACGTATATGCAGACCTGTATCGGCTTCTTCTTTGGATATATCGTAATCGCCCTGGTACTGCTGCCGCTGTACTACCGACTGAATCTTACGTCTATCTACTCTTATTTAGGGCAACGCTTCGGACGGCACTCGTATAAGACCGGGGCTTCGTTCTTCCTTCTCTCTAAGATGCTGGGAGCTGCCGCACGATTGTATCTGGTGTGCCTGATATTGCAGCATTACGTATTTGCCGCCTACGGAGTTCCTTTCGCCGCTACCGCTATCGGCACAGTGATACTAATTTGGCTCTACACCCGACGCAGCGGAATACGAACCATCGTTTGGACCGACAGTTTGCAGACCTTCTGCCTATTGGCTGCCTTGGCACTTATTATATATAATGTGATGAATATACTCGACTTGAACCTTTCTCAGACGATAGATACAATACGCAATAGCGAGCATAGCCGCATATTCGTTTTTGATGATTGGCAGAGCAAACAGAACTTCTTCAAACAGTTCTTCAGCGGAATATTCATCACCATCGTAATGACAGGACTCGATCAGGACATGATGCAGAAGAACCTTTCGTGCCGCAATCTGCACGAGGCTCAAAAGAACATGTACTGCTACGGCATATCATTCGTGCCCGTCAACTTACTGTTCTTATCGTTGGGCATCCTGCTGCTTATTGCCGCCCCTCAGTTGGGTATCGAACTACCTGCTAAGGGCGACGATATTCTGCCGCTCTTCGCTGCCGAAGGCTATCTTGGCCCGACGGTATTGGTATTGTTTACAATAGGAATCATAGCCGCCGCTTTCTCAAGCGCCGACTCTGCCCTGGCGGCCCTCACCACCAGCTTCTGCATCGATATCTTAGGGACTGAGAAACAGACAGAGCAAAAGGCTGCGGCTACACGTCGCAAGGTACACTTGCTTATCTGCACAGCATTCGTGGCGTGTATCCTCGCATTCGAAGCTATCGGCAGTCAGAGCGTTATAGACACCATATACGTGTTGGCTTCGTACACCTACGGTCCGTTGTTGGGATTATTCGTCTTCGGACTATTCACTAAAAAAATACCTACCGATCGATTCGTGCCATACGTAGCCATCGCCTCGCCCGTGGTGTGTTACCTTATCGACTGGGGCACATTTACCGCCACCGGATATAAGTTCGGCTACGAAATGCTAATGCTTAACGGGTTACTTACTTTCATGGGATTATTAGCCCTCAGCGTAAAAAACAAAGGCTCTTATATCACCAAGTAAGCAACAAAAGGCTTATCAACGACCGCACGAAAGGCAATCCATTTGCACGGCTTGATTAAATTTATTATTTTTGCGCTTTTAATTAGCAAATCGACATTCTTTTTATTAATCAACAAGTCAAAATGGACAAAACCAAAGGTCACCCTAAAGGTCTTTACCTTTTATTCGTAACTGAAATGTGGGAACGTTTCAGCTACTACGGCATGCGTGCCCTGTTCATGCTTTACATGGTACAGGCATTGTTATTCAACAAAGAAACCGCATCGCAAGTGTACGGCAGCTACACTGGGCTAGTATATCTCACCCCGCTATTAGGAGGCTACATAGCCGACCGCTATTGGGGAAACAGACGCTCTATAGTAACCGGAGCCATAACAATGGCCATCGGACAATTGATGATGTTCTTCAGTGCCGTATACTTTCACGATGTAGAGTTGGCCAAGTGGCTTATGTTCTGCGGACTTGGATTGCTTATCTTAGGTAACGGATTCTTCAAGCCCAACATTTCGACTATGGTAGGGCGACTCTACTCACACGATGACAAGCGTAAAGACTCGGCCTACACCATATTCTATATGGGCGTAAACACAGGTTCCATGATAGCCCCTTTGGTATGCGGATTAGTAGGAAACACAGGGCATCCCGAAGATTTCAAATGGGGATTCTTAGCGTCGTCTATAGGTATGATGATTGCCGCTACCGTATTCCAACTGTTCAAGAGCAAATACATCATAGCTCCAGACGGCACGCCTATTGGTATGCCTCCAAAGCCTCAGCCTAAAGAGACCGCCGCTACACCTAACACTGCTAAAAACAACACACGCACCGCACTGATGGTAGGATGCATAACAATGCTCACCTTATTATTCTCGTTCAATTGGAACGGTGAAGGCGGCATCTTCGCCGGAGCCGACTGGTTCGGGTCGTTCATCTACGCCACCACCATCGTTATGCCTATCGTCATTATCACCGATAAATCGCTTAGCCGAATAGAGAAAATGCGTATCGGCGTTATCTATATCATCGCCTTCTTCGTGGTTTTCTTCTGGGCTGCATACGAGCAGGCAGGAGCATCGCTTACATTCTTTGCCGATGAGCAGACCGACCGTCAGATAGGCAACTGGGAAATGCCGGCAGCTTACTTCCAATCATTTAACGCCATCATGATTGTAATGTTAGCTCCATTATTCGCTACATTATGGTCGTTCTTAGGAAAACGAGGCATCGAGCCAAGCTCACCGCGTAAACAGTCCATCGGTTTGCTGCTGCTCTCATTAGGCTATCTCTTTATCGCCTTCGGAGTAAAGAACGTAGAGCCGGGCGTTAAAGTCAGCATGATATGGCTTACAGGACTCTATTTCATTCATACCATGGGAGAGCTTTGCTTGGCACCTATCGGACTGTCGTTAGTATTCAAGCTGTCGCCTGCACGTTTCTCATCACTGCTGATGGGCGTATGGTACCTCAGCACCGCCAGCGCCAACAAGTTTGCCGGACTGCTTAGCGGATATTACCCAGAAGCCGGAGTAGCGAAATCGTTTATGGGATTTGCCATAGAAAACCTATTCGACTTCTTCATGATATTCGTATTCATGAGCGGAGCTGCGGCCATCATCTTGTTCTTCTTATCGAGCAAGCTGCAAAAGATGATGCAGATAGAAGACTGATGCCAATAAACACAGTAGAAAAACAGAAACAAAATTGAGGTTCTAAAACTTCTGCTTATAATATTTTATATTACCTTTGTTTCGTTGAATAAAAAAACGAACAGTTATGTATACAATACAAGCAAACCAATCGGGTACACGTACCCTGGAAATATCAGAAGAGAACCTGAAAACTATTGAAAAGTATTCATTGTTTCAGCACCTTATAGACAGCAACGGTATAGTAGACGAATCTGTTTTAGACAAACTGAAACTGAATATCCGTTCACTTATCGCTTCGAGCGAAAACGATTGCAAAGATTTGCTCGACTTGTGCATTGATGTAATTTACCATAACAATATGAAAGCGTTCGGACTGTTCCAGCTTATCCAGCTATACATAAAATGGGAGCGCGAACAATCTGAAGATACAGAAGAAGAGGAAGCATAATTTGAAAGAACACAGACTGACCGACTGGTTGCCCACTACCAAAAAGGAAGTGGAAATGAGAGGATGGGACGAGCTGGACGTGATTTTGTTCAGCGGTGATGCTTATGTAGACCACCCATCGTTCGGCGCTGCCGTAATAGGAAGAATGCTGGAGGCACAAGGCTTGAAAGTAGCCATTGTGCCACAGCCTAACTGGAGAGACGACTTACGCGACTTTAAGAAACTGGGGCGTCCACGCTTGTTTTTCGGGGTCTCGCCCGGATGTATGGACAGCATGGTTAATAAATACACTGCCAACAAACGCTTGCGCAGTGAGGATGCGTACACCCCCGACGGACGTCACGATATGCGTCCTGAATATCCCAGCATTGTCTACACCAAAATCTTAAAGGAACTGTTCCCCGATGTGCCTATCGTGTTGGGAGGCATCGAGGCTTCACTGCGCCGACTTACGCATTACGACTACTGGAAAGAAGCGGTTCGCCCGTCTATCCTGGTAGACGCTAAAGCCGACTTGCTGATTTACGGCATGGGCGAAAAGCCTATCACCGACTTATGCAAGCGACTGAAAAAAAACCCCGAATTGCCGCACGATTTACTACAGACGGCATATCTTACCAAACGAAATCAGTTTAATCCCGAAGAAAACGACTTGCGTCTACACTCGCACGAAGAGTGCCTGAAAGACAAGAAAAAGCAAGCCGAAAACTTCAGACATATAGAAGAAGAATCAAACAAGTATGCAGCACAACGCATCTATCAGGAGATAGGAAATCAGGTGGTAGTGGTAAACCCGCCTTATCCACCTATGACGCAAGGCGAGCTTGACATGTCGTTCGACTTGCCATACACTCGTCTTCCTCACCCTAAATATAAGGGAAAACGCATTCCTGCCTATGATATGATTAAATTCTCTGTCAACCTGCACCGAGGATGTTTTGGCGGATGCGCATTCTGTACCATATCGGCACACCAAGGAAAGTTCATAGTGAGCCGCAGCAAGGAAAGTATATTGAAAGAGGTGAAAGCCATCACACAAATGGACGACTTTAAAGGATACTTGAGCGACCTTGGAGGTCCATCGGCCAACATGTACGCCATGCACGGCAAAGACCAAAAGCTATGCAGACGCTGCAAACGCCCATCGTGCATACACCCTAAGGTATGCCCCAACCTCAACACCGACCATAGGCCATTGCTCGACATCTATCATGCGGTAGACTCACTGCCGGGCATCAAGAAGAGCTTCATAGGCAGCGGTGTGCGATACGACCTTTTGCTACACGAAAGCAAAGACCCAGAGGTAAACCGCAGTACGGCAGAATACACGCGCGAGCTTATAGCAAAGCATGTAAGCGGACGACTCAAAGTTGCCCCTGAGCATACCAGCGACGATGTTCTGTACATAATGCGTAAACCGCCGTTCGAGCAGTTCTACCGCTTCAAGCGGATATTCGACCGCCTGAACAAAGAACTGAACCTGCGACAGCAAATCATACCTTACTTCATAAGCAGCCATCCGGGATGCACCGAAGAAGATATGGCAGAGCTGGCGGTTATCACCAAGAAACTCGACTTCCATCTGGAGCAGGTGCAAGACTTCACCCCTACCCCCATGACGGTAGCCACCGAAGCTTGGTACACAGGATTTCATCCTTACACCCTAGAACCTATATTCTCGGCCAAGACACCAAAGGAGAAGCTGGCGCAACGTATGTTCTTCTTCTGGTACAAGCCCGAAGAACGCAGGGCCATAATAAACGAATTACGAAAGATAGGACGTACAGACCTGATAGACAAACTGTACGGACGATAATTAACGGACGATTAAAAACAAGATAGATCATGAATATAGCCGGACTTATTTCGGGCGGAGTAGACAGCGCAGTAGCCGTCCATCTGCTTTGCGAACAAGGTTACAAGCCCGATTTGTTTTATATCAAGATAGGTATGGACACCGACGACGGACTGACATGTACCGCCGAAGAAGACATCGAACTAGCCAGCGCTACAGCCCGTAAATACGGATTGCAGTTTAACATCATCGACTTGCAAAAAGAATACTGGGACCGTGTAGTGGCATACGCCATCGATAAAGTACGCCGCGGACTTACTCCAAATCCGGACGTGATGTGCAACAAGCTGATTAAATTCGGCTGTTTCGAAGAGCAGGCAGGATACGCTTACGACCGCATCGCCACCGGTCACTATGCGTCGACCGAAGATATAAACGGACGCACATGGCTCACCACAGCTATCGACCCGGTGAAAGACCAAACAGACTTCTTGGCGCAGATAGACTATTTCCAAGTATCGAAGTTGTTGTTGCCATTGGGCGGAATCATGAAACACGATGTCAGAGAGATAGCTCTTCAGGCAAAACTGCCCAGCGCACGCCGCAAGGATAGCCAAGGCATCTGTTTCTTAGGCAAGATAAACTACAACGATTTCATCAAACGTTTCTTAGGAGAAAAGCGCGGAAGCATCATCGAACTGGAGACAGGAAAGAAAATCGGAACCCACAACGGATTCTGGTTCCACACCATCGGTCAGCGTAAGGGACTGGGACTAGGCGGAGGTCCTTGGTTCGTCATCGACAAAGACGTAAAGCGTAACATTCTGTACGTATCACATGGCTATGACACCCAAAAGCAATACAGCCGCGAGTTCAGACTGGTGGACTTCCACTTCATCACCGACAACCCGTGGACAGAAGATCATGAAGAAGAAATCCGCTTTAAAGTAAGACACACCGACGTGTTCCAGTCGGGCAAACTGATATACAAAGACGGCGAATGCCACATAGAGAGCGACACTAACGTACAAGGTGTAGCCCCCGGACAATTCGGAGTAGTTTACGATAAAGAAGCGCACTTATGCATAGGTAGCGGCGAGATTCGTACCGCTAAAATTGACTAAGAAAAGGGTGCGTCATAATAGCGGGCTGAAAGTCAAGCAAGCACACAGTCTAGAGCAACGCCCTAGGTATCATACATTATATATTACGCGCTGAAAGTACAAAAGTAAAATCACAAACCTTGATGGCTTTACTTTTTGCACTTTCAGTGCGTTTTTATTTATGTTTCAAATTACTCTTTTGATTTGGCAAATACAAAGTTACACTACCAATTATTCTATGGCCGCACTATCAGTTCCAATCGCTTTACATCATCTTCTGTCAGTTGGATATCTCCTCCATCCCTGTAATAGTCAAGCACTCTCGATGCGCCACGTTGATCCAATATCGCATGTTCTTCAGCCTTCATATAATATTCTACAGCTAACTTTTTGTCAGTCTTGCTATTCTCATCAGGCTCATAATACAGATCGCCAAGAAGCAAGTAAGCAAGCGGAACCCTATCTGTAATATTGCGAAGTTTCGTGGTATCGGCTCTCTGCACGCCTCTCATATCAGGCATAATCAGCAACAGTTCTGCAAAAGAGCATCCCTGTTCAGCAGCTTCCTTTAGCATATTCATTCCTGATATGGCGTCGCCTTTTTTAACTGTCATTATTCCAAGAAATGCTTTTGCTTCTGGCAAACCATTCTTTGATAACGCCTGCTCCAAACTGTCCGCATCTTCTTTATTACAAGACTTATCGCTATTCAGCAGAAGTAATAGAGTTTTGTAATCATTTCCATCTGGCATACCGTAAAGGTAATCATCAACTCGGTTTATATAACGGCGCTCCTCTGCCATTACGACCATTACAAACATACCCAACAAATCCTTCTTCACCCCGAATCCATCACGGTAACAGTCTGCTAATTTAAGGTAAGCCGAGTCATCACCCCAACGAGCCTGATAAAGCAATGTCTTTACAGAGTCTTGCGGAGTAACTGTCATGTTTTTCTGTTCTGTCAACTTTTTAGAAGACAAAGTTTGTTTCATCACATGTTGTGCTGAGCAACTTGCAAAGAACAACATCATCAAAGCAATCAACGAAAATGTCTTGACTCTCATATCTCAAAGCCCTAATCCGTGTCGGGCGCAACTTCTAATTTTGTTATTTGTCTGTTTATGAGATATAGAGTATGGAAGTAACCATTTGCTATCAGAGAATATTTATTTTTTTCGCATTAAGAAAACAATAATCCTTGCCAAACATAGCCATAATCTGTTTCAACCGCCCATCGTATAACGACGACGCAAATTGTCATGCCATATATAAAACAAGTATCAATAGCCGCTGCATGAAGCTTTCAATGGGTTCATGGGGGGGGAAAAGAGTAAAGCGAAAATTTACTTTTGAATGATAGGCTTAATGTCGTAACCGTCATCTGTCTTGATGATTTTATATTGTTTTTCTTTTATTCCTTTATTCCAGTATTCTAATATATTCATAATATATTGGTATAAATCTTCTGATATACTTAAATCTTTTCCGGAATCTATATTGCAAATCAGCTGATTGTCTTTGATAGTAAGGTGCTTTTTCATTCTTTCCAGTGCTTTAAGATAGACTACT
>UMHZ01012842.1_pt1 | contig 102693 bp, 128 predicted proteins | sample 1965671 | NCBI WGS metagenome assembly UMHZ01 (sample SAMEA4836111, study PRJEB28245) | human gut metagenome | biome: gut microbiome; material: fecal sample | place: Denmark | collected 2008 | reverse complement strand
ACTTAATTACAATACTTATATATAATGAACTGCCAACATAAAAAGAAATTGTTTGGCGTGTGTGAGTTAAAAGGCCATTCAGCGGTAATTTGCTGAATGGCTATTTTTTATTTGTTAGAGAAAAATGCCTACATTTGCCCTGAATTTGTTTACAAATAGTTTACAAAAGTTATGGGCTCCATCACATTCAAGGCTGTCGTCTCTGATTACCGGAAGGCTGACGGCACGCAGACTATCAGGATAAGGGTGACGGCAAACAGGAAGGTCAAGTACATCTCAACCAACATCGCCGTAACCGAATCGCAGCTCACGCGCTCCGGCAATATCCGCGACCGCGCGGTGCTTGACAAGATTGACCTTCTGATTGCGAAGATGAGAGCGGCGGCTTCGCACATCAACACATTCGCGGCATCACAGATGTCGGTTGACGAGATCGTGCAGTTCATAGACAAAGGACAGGATGAAGATTTCAGGCTTGATTTCTACCAGTTCGCCGAAGAAATCATTGCCGGCAAGACGGCAGAACATACGCGCTATCATTATCGTAATGCTCTGAATGCCTTGAAAAAGTTCACAGGGAAAATCACCCTGGACATCTCGGAAATAACATCATCATTTATGCGCAACTTCGAGGCGTGGCTGGTGGCTAAGTATGGAGCTGGTTCCCGATGTACGGGTGCATATCCTTCGGGCATCGGGCACATTCACGCACAGGCTCGTATGCGCTTCAACAATGAGGAAACACGAGATATCAAAATCCGGAATCCGTTTGCATATTATCATCCGGTCAGGACTCGTCAGGCGCCGCACAGGAACGTAAGCAGGGAGACGATACAGGCGATAATCGACAAGCGCGGCATGATAACAAACAGGATAGACAAGCGGGCTGTTGACATGTTTTTGTTGTCGTTTGCCTTGATGGGAATGAATGCGATAGACTTGCACAGCTGCCCGCCACCTAAAGGTGATGTCTTGATTTATAACAGAACGAAGACGAAAGGTCGTAGAGATGACCGCGCAGAAATGCACGTGAAGATAGACAAGCGTATCCGGCCGCTGTTCGACAGTTGGGCGGATCCGGCGAGGAAACATGCCTTGCGATTATATGCAACCATGTCCGCGGATGTTTTCACGACTGAGCTGTCTGTCGGTCTGAAGCGTGCCTGCAAGAAAATGGAAATCGCGGAGCCTCTGACTTTTTACTCTGCACGGCACACCTGGGCGACGCTGGCATACTCCGCCGGTGTGGACAAGGCGGTCATCAATGACTGCCTGTGTCATATTGACAAGAACATGAGCATCACAGACATCTACATTGCCAAAGACTGGCAGGTCATGTGGAGGGCAAACGAAAAGGTGCTCGACCTTTTTGACTGGTCAAGCACCCAGAAGTGATCGCGAGCCTTAGTCCTGCTGCTCGCACAGGTCGACGAGTGTGGCGATTGCGACATCTATGACCTTGCCGCGGGATATTCCCTGCTGCTTTGCCCGCTCGGCGATGAAGGCGAATGTCTCAGGGGCAATCATGGCGTTGAACGTCACTCTCTTTTTTTCTGCCGATATTCCAGGGCGGCCGGCTCCTGGCCGAGCGCCGCCGTGCGTGAATCTTTCTGCCATATCCGTAACTTTTTAACAGCCGCCGCCCGGAAGCGGCGGTCCTGTCATTTCCTGAAACTCTTGCTTTGTCATAACTATTGATATTTGATAATTAAAACTCAAACTCGTCGGCGCTGAAAGTTGCTCCATCAACATTTACGTCGTTCCTTTCAAGGAAGCTTTTGACCTTGTCCACATTGGATGTCCCAAGCATATAGATTGTCCCGAAGTCGTAAACGAAGCGGGCGTTCAACGCTACCAGTGCATTTACTAAATTCTGAGAATTTGCTGTGTTGATTTTGACTGCTTTCATAGCCTTTGTTTCATTTAACTGGTGCAAATATACAGCTTTAATTTGAATAAAACAATAGGAAATTCAAAAAAGCAGAAATTTTTTCACTTTTTTTGTCAAGCACGCTCCTGGTGTCAAAAGTCAGGCGACAGGTAGCCGGGCTTGCTGAAGTCAACAGCCTCGGTGAACATCCTGTCTAATACGTCAAGCGCCACATCCAGTGTCGCCACCTCTCTAAGTCCTCCGGTCTTTTCGTCAATGAGAAAATCGAAGTAGCCGCTTTCAATTCCGGCTATCCGCCCGGAGGCATATATATCATCAAATGTAACGCGATACCTGCCATTTTTGACTTGCACGACGACACGAGCCTTGAACTTGTCTATGTTGAGCAGGAACACCGGCATCTTGCCTCTCCTGTAGCCGTACTTCTGAACAGGAATCTGGCCTCGCCATTTATAGTCACACACCAGGGTGGAATCATCCAGGATCCGGCAGTGCGGGAAACCCTTCCAAAAGAACAAGCCTTGAAGTTCCTGGATGTTGCCGATGTCGGAAACAAAGACCTTCTGCCAGGCAACATCGCTGCCGTCAACGACGATGAAATTATGCGAGGCGATTGCCTCGACCGGGACTGTCTCCTCCTTGTTGTTGCCGATACTCAGCTTCAATTTCCGTTCGAAGTCCTGAGCCTGGCACAAAACCGGCAGCATGATGGCCGCCGCGAACAACATAATTGCTTTCTTCATATTTATTTGAGAGTTAGATTCGAGTCGGCAGATCCGCCGTTGTGACAGCCGATGGTGTAGGTGTTCCGGCTCCCTGTGAGGCTTTCCGCCAGACGGCGGTAATCCTCCTGCAATTTCCAGTATTTGTCAGTCGCGCTGTGGAGCTGCTCCTTCAGAGCGAGCTTATCAGCCTCCAGGATCTCGATTCGACGCTGCTTGTCCTCGCTTTCCTTAGCGAAGGAACTTGTCAGCCTATCGAGAAGCGATACAAGTTTAGCATTGTTCTTCTGCGACGTATCGCGCGAAGATTGCAAACTGCTGACGTGTGAGGTGTACGCGGTTTCAACCGACTTACAAGCGTTAGTCAATTTGTCAATGATGATGTTTGTCCTGTCGATTCGCGCTTCTGAGCGCTCGAGCATCTGAGCAACTCCTTCAAGCAAATTGGAGATTAAGGTCTTTAGATCATTGTCACAACTTTCAGAATCTTCCATAATTATAGTGTTTTAAATTAAATTTAAGTCATTGTTTCTGCTGTGAAGGAATCAGAGACTTCATGAACTCGATTTGTTCGCGGAGCATCTGGTTCTCCTTCTCGAGCACCGCTATCTGCGTGCTCGCGTCCCGGGAGGACGGGTTGCTATCGCCGCTCCGGTTCTGACCAATCTGGACATTCACCGAGCCGCCGTTGTTGTTGCCTGCGTAAATGCCGCCGTTACCAACAAGCATTGACGTCTCCCATCCCTGCGTATTGTTAAGAAGTAAACTTAATTTTTCCGGAGGTAACTTACTCGCACCAGTTTCGACCATAGAAATAAATGCACAAGTCGTGTTCAGATACTTCGCCAAGTCTTTTTGTTTTAATTTATTTGCTTTTCTAAAAGCGCGTAAATCAGCCATTTATCAATAAAGTAAAATTGTTTTTCGAGAAGCATTCATAAATGTATAGTATTTAGTGTCATTCTGAAGGAGCCTTTATTAACGTCTTCATAAATTCTATCTGTTCACGCAGCATCCGATTTTCCTTCTCCTTTTCCGCAGAGCGCGTCAGCCTGCGAGCATCGCGTTGTCCTTCTGCGGCGTGTCGCGCGCCTACTTCAGTTTCGCGTTAATCTCTTTGAGTGTGACTGACATATCCGCGAACACCTTCATCCCTGAATATATCAGCAGGGACAGTATCAGGACAGAAACGCCGCACAATATAAGCACTATGGAAAGTGAACCTCCGTTTCCGAAAAGAATTTGACCTAATCCTATGAGGAGGCCTAATACGGCTACAGATATACCGAGACCCAGAACGGCCGATGCCGCCATCTCCAGAGTTTTCTCGGCAAAAAGGTTGATTTTTACGGTTTCCTCTCTTGCGGAAGCCGTGCTCGTTGTTTCTTCCATAACGATATGCTTTTATTGGTTGTTAATTTTTTTTCACTAGTTCGCGGAGAAAATCTATCTGCGCCTCCTTGTCCTTCAGCTGTTCCCTCAGCATCTCGTTCTCCTTCTCCAGCACCGCCATCCTCGTCGATTCCGTCGACGGCTTCGCAACGCCTCGCCCGATGTTAACCACCGCATCCCCGCCATTGTTGTTCCCCGCAATTATGCTCCCCTCGCCCGTCAGCATCGAAACGTCCCAGCCCTTTGTATTATTTAAAAGTTTATTAAACTTTTCCTCTGAAATCTTAACTCTACCAGTTTCTATCAATGAAACAAAACTTTTCTTTATCCCTAAATACTCCCCCAATTCCGTCTGTGTTAATTTATTACACTGTCTAAATTTCTTCAAATCCATAATTTTATCGAAAATACTTATCAAACTTTTTCCATAAGTTTGTTGGAAGTATAGTAAACTTTATATACCTTTGCTTTCGGTTACCTACCTACCAACGACAAAGGTAGCAAAAACCGAGTAAAAAACAAGAACTATGGCACAGGACAATTACACCGAGTTAACTAAAGTTAACGAAAAAGGAAAGGGCATGAAAAACTGGAATATCGACAGAATAGCCAGCAAGGCAATAGGCATAGCGATACTGCTTGCCGGAATTGGATACTTCTTTTTCGGCACCTTTCAGCAGGACGAGATAAGGTTCGTCGCCTTTGCCGCCTGCGTGGCAATCGGCATGCGGATAATGAAGGATGACAGGTCAGATAAATAGGCGTGCAAGCCTGTGAAGGTGAGCACCCTGCACAAATCAATAAATAACATCAGAGCTGCCTGTTCACAGGCAAGAGCAGGCAGCGAACGTGGGGAACTTGCACGGGTGGCGTGCCGTCCGCCGTCTGAAAGCAGAAACAGACCGGCAACGAGGGAAGGTTCGAGACCTCCGTTCCCCACCAACCAAAAAAAGGAGAAAAAGATGCAAGGAAAAATCAACGTTGCGGGAACAATCAAGATGCTGGATGTCGGCGAATCATTCGTATTCACCTCCAGCCAAATCAAATACACGTCGCTGATCTGCGCGTGCTCGAAACTCCGGAAGGATGACGGGCGGGTGCGCTACGGGATCAAGACAATTTCGGAAGGAACCTACAGAGTCACACGTTATGAGTAGCATTGAATTTTTAGCCCAGAACTACGAGCAGGTGAGCGAGCTCATCGCCGGGGCAATCGTCAGGCGCGTAAAGCCCGTGGATGACGAGCTCAGCGAAAGCGAGGCCCAGAAGGCATACGGAACTCGGTGGCTGAACCGGATGCGCGATGCCGGGCTCGCGAAATTCACACGGATCAGCAACAAGAAAATCTACAGCCGGCTTCAACTCGACTGCCTAAAAGCGGCGGAACGGGAACAGGCGAAACTGATAATCAAAAAAAACAATTGAAATATGACAGCGACAATCACAGCGGCAGACCAGCGGAGGCTGGCGGAAGCAAGGCACTTCCTGTACTGCGACTTCACGGACGAATTCATGGCCTCTTTCGACACCCAGGAGGCAAGGGGCGCAGCAGAAACACTCAAGAAGAACCAATATCACAGGGCGGAAGACAATGTTTAAGAAGGATGACATCATCGTCTGGATGACGGTGAACGGAAAGCGAAGCGGCAGGGTCATCTGCCACGACACCCTCGGCTTGGGCTATATGATAGTGGCGCTTTCAAACAACCGACGAATGCTGGTGCACGAGTCAAGTGCCTCGCTCAAGACGGACACGACGGTAGTCAATTATCATCGTTAACAATCATAGTCTTAAAGTCCCCCGCAGGGATGCGCGGGCAACGGAAGGATGACATTATATGTGGTTTAGTACAGGTAACAATGTTGTTTCAATCGTCAAAACCTTCCGTTTATCCCTGGAGGGGTGAAACTCTCCAGGGGTACGAAACCAACAAAAAACAAAGTAATATGGAAAAGAAATCAGAAACGACAGCGAAGCCGGCAGGGCTTTATCGGAAGCTCCTCGAGCTGCAGAAGGCTGTGCGCGGATTGTTGCCGGATGCAAACGGCGGCGGACAGAGGAACTCTTACAAGTTCATTTCAGGATCGAAACTCCTCGGACATCTGCGCCCGAAGATGAACGCTCTCGGACTCCTCCTGAAGCAGGAAGTCATAGAAATCTCCAACGACAGAACTGACTATTCAACTACGACCGGAATGCGGTCAGAGATGTTCACGTCAATCAAGATGAGATTCACGTGGGTGGACACCGACACGGGTGAGAAGGATGAGAACCTGTTCTTCGCCAACGGCCTAAACGGATGGGACAAGGGCCTCGGAAGCGCGTTGACATATGGAGAGAGGTACTTCCTGCTCAAATTCTTCCACATCCCGTCTGACGAGGATGATGTTGACGGGCTGCCGATCGTTGAGGCGATGCCTGCTCCGGCTCCGGCCGTCCAGAAGAGATCCGCCGCCGACTTCGCGGTCGTAGAACCCGGAGACAAGACCTACAACAAGCTGATGGCGCGGATAGCGTTCGGACAGATAGATACTGTCGAGCGGGCACTTGCGAGCGGGATGAAGATATCTGAAAACGCACTTGCGCTGCTCACGCAGGCGCAAAGAGACTATAAACCAAATCAACAATTTTAACAATTATGGAAACAAGAAACGAATCACAGAGATTGTCTCTGTACGACCTCCAGGCGCTTGCCTTCAGGACGGAACTCGAACTCGAGGAAAGCGGCGGAGAACTGACTCCGGAAATCGAGCAGGCGCTCGCCACGACGGAAGCGGAAATTCCGCGAAAGATTGACGCCTACAAGGGTTATCTGGACTTCCTTGCAGCCAGGGCCGAGCAGCTCGCCCAGACGATCAAGACGCTCCAGGCGAAGAAGAAAGCGGCCGAAAATGCAACCAAGAGAGTTCGCGAGTATGTGAAGGACACCATGACGACTTTCGGACTCAAGAAAATCAAAGGTGACGTGTACACTGCGACACTGACCGAGAAGAAAGGCATTGACGTCAATGAGGATGAGGTTCTCGCGCCTTACAAGGACAGGGCTCTTGCCTTCTCGGAAAGCCTTCCTCCTTACATCTCCGTCGAGCTGAAGATAAGCAAGACCGGCATCTCGGATGTGACGAAGGACAATGACGTGCTGCCTGCAGGCATCACCAGGACAAAGAGCGACGTGCTCACAATCAGATAGCGCTTTATGGTTGCTAAAAGGGAATCATTCGTATATCACCTTAACTGGGAGGAAGTATTGGACAACTTGCCAGAGGAGGTCAGGGAGGAGGTGCGCGGCGGCATAATCGGGTATGCCCGCACGGGGGTCGCCCCCGAACTGAAACCTTTGGCAAAAGTAGCCTTCGAGTTCGTGAAGCGTGATATGGACTGGGATTTTCAGAAGTACCAGACAATGGTGGCCAACAGAGTTGAGAGCGGAAAGAAGGGAGCGGCGACGAGGGAAGCAAATGCAAGCATCGCCAAGCAGAACCAAGCAAACCAAGCAAGTGCTTCTTTTGCTAAGCAATCCAAGCAGGCGGAAGCAAATCAAGCTGTATATGATAATGATAATGATAATGTCACACAATGTGTGTGTGATAATAGCGCGCAGGAGCGCGCGAGGGAGCACACCACACCACACACAGAGTTTGATTTTTACTTTCCGATTTTTTGGAAACGTAACATTATCGCAGCGGAAGCCGAGACGCGCAGGTTCCTTGACTTCTACGAGGCTGCAGGCTGGATACTGGAGAAGGGCGCAAAGTTGGACACGGACGCAAAACGCCTTGCAAAGGCCAGGCAATGGAAGCCTGAGAAGCCGGGCAAGCGCTTCCCCGAGGACTTCCTGAAAGTCTGGTGGCAGTTGGCGCAGGCGGCTCCGACGGAGGAAATCAGAGGGCAGATGCTGTCCGACAGGGTGGCAGTCGACATGACCGGAACGGAACCGGTGGTGCGGATTGGCGCGGCGACTCACGCCTGGATAACGGGCGAAGGCAGGAGCATCGCGGAGAAAGCGCTTGCGGGAGATTGGCTGAAGGGCCGCGTGCAGCTCAAATTCAGAGCATTCTAAAATCAAGATTTTACACAACAAAAAAACAGGAGGAAAAAATTATGGCATTGAACAAGGTAATGCTGATAGGCAACGTGGGAAAGGATCCGGAAGTCCGCTATCTCGAGACTCCGGAACATCCGAAGGTGGCGCAGTTCACGCTTGCGACAACCGAAAAGTACAAGGCGAAGGACGGAAGCGTCACGGAACAAACGGAGTGGCACAACATCGTGGCATGGCGAGGGCTGGCGGACATCGCCGAGAAATACATACACAAAGGCTCGCCGCTGTATGTCGAGGGAAGGCTGCGCACGAGGAGCTGGGAAGCACCGGGCGGTCAGACGTGCTATCGCACGGAGATAGTCGCGGACGGCATTCAGATGCTCGGCCCGAAGCCGAAGGACGGACAGGGCGGCCAGGCACAGTCACAGGCGCAGGCGCAAAGGACTTGGGAAGAACCGAGACAGCCGAGGGCTGACGCAGCAGCAGCGAGGCCGGTAGTGCCGGCTTACGGAATGGCAGAGGCAATGTACGAGGATCCGAAAGATGACCTGCCGTTCTGACGACCTGCCGCCGATAACATTGACGGCAAAGGAACACCAGGCGCTGCGCACCTGCATCGGCAGGCTGCTGAGGCTGGGGATAAAGGACAATCGGCTGACGAACATCACAAGTCAGATGTCGCTCGCTTTGAAGAAAAGCGCGAGAAGGGCGGAGAAGTCCGCCACAATGAAACGAAACACGCAAGGTGGTATAGTTGACCGATTGGTTGAAAACAAATCAAATTAGCGGCATTTAAACGAGAAACAATGTTACCAAAAAACGATATCAATATGAAAGCGGAACAGGAAAAGAAGAAAGAGTGCCCGTTCAAGAAAGGAGACAAGGTGCTGGTTAGAGATTCAGACACATTATGGAGGTTCGACATGTTCGTTTATTATGATGAGAATGCACGTTATCCGTATGAATGTAACGGTAGTGAATACGAGCTGTGCATCCCTCTGAACGAGCACACGTGGCAACTCTTAGGTACGATGGACGAATACAAGGAGGATGAATAGTTATGAATGAAAATCTTAATCTCTGTGAAATCTTGAAGCATTGTCCGGCAGGGACCAAATTCTGGTCTCCTGTATGGGGTGATGTGTTTTTGGTAGAAATAAAGAAAAAAATAGACGGGGCCGCATTTATTCCAATAGTCATATCTGCTTTCGGGTTTAAGGATATATCTCTTTTCGCGAATGGTAGGTATTCTATTGAAGACGAGGCTGAATGCGTCATTTTTCCGTCTAAAGACCAACGCGATTGGAGAAAGTTCAAGGGCCCGAAGTTCGACCCGACAGACTTGAAGCCGTTTGACAAGGTGTTAGTCAAACGCCCAGACGGACAATGGACCTGCAACTTTTTCAGTGACATGTCTCTGGAACCAGAAAACGAAAAAGTGTGCTGTGTCGGTATGATTGGTTATGAATGTATTCCCTATAACGATGAAACACAACATTTGGTTGGCACTTCTGATGATTGCCCGGATTACTACAAATGGTGGGAGGAATAATCATGACAATAGGAGAAAAAGCAAAAGAAATTATACCAGACGCTTTTGATGAGGACGAAATACTCCCTGCAAGAGTAGGATTTATTGTAAAGCAGCAAAGACTTGCATTTCGTCAAGGAGCGGAATGGATGATTGAAAAGGCAGTAAAGTGGTTAAAGGAGAATGCCCAGAACTACTATAAGGACGCATCAATGCATGACAATTGTTGGTATGACGATGAACAGATGATAGAAGATTTCCAAAAAGCAATGGAGGAATAATTATGAAAATCAGTGCAAAAGCAAAGGATTACAGGAATGAAAGGTCAATATTCTTCGGATGCTATCGAGATGTCGATGAAGGTGACCTCGAAGATGCTTTTATTGATGGTGCACAGTGGATGTAATCAGAATTGATAGAAAAAGCCGTCGAATGGTTTAAGAATCAAAAGGAAGAGATAGGAATATCTTGGATTGAGGATTACGAGATTAGATTTAGAAAAGCAATGGAGGAATAGTTATGGAACAATTCAGTTTAACAGAATATCTCAAGAATCCAACCAGACCTATCGTCACGAGGGACGGCAGGAGAGTAAGGATTGTTTGCACGGATAGAAATCACAAAGAACACCCGATAGTAGCTCTTGTGCAAATAGACGGTGAGGAAAGAGTGTGCAGTTATATGGAAGATGGTATGTATCTAATGAGTGGCAACCAAAGTTCAAGGGATTTATTCTTCGCGCCGGAACCCAAGACTAAAAGAGTAGGCTGGATGAACGTCAACAAATATGGAGACGACAAACACTTCTCTCTCGTGGGTGGTGTTATTCACCAGACACGTGAGCAGGCGTTGACTGAGCGACCGGATTATGTCGTGGATACGATTCAAATCAGATGGGAGGAGAAATAATGACACCTTTTGAAAACGCGATAAAGGAGTACCTTGACGCAAGGGCAAAGGAAGACGTCAAGTTCGCTGAGAAGTACTCGAACGGAAAGAAGAGCCTCGAGGAGTGCTGCAGGTTCATACTGGGAGAGATGAAGAAGAAGGCGGCCGGCGGGATGTACGGGGCGACCGACGCGGAGGTGTTCGGGCTGGCCGTGCACTACTACGACGAGGAGGACATCAAGGTCGAGAAGAACGTGAGCGCCGAAGTCGTCATCAACAGGGAGATGACCGAGGAGGAGAAGCAGCAACTGGACAGGCGCAAGGAGGCCGAGAAGAAGACGGCGGCGATGATAGAGGAGAACAAAAGACGCAAGGAGGAACTCAGGAAGAGGACGGCCGAAGACAAGAAGCACAAGGAGCAGGAGCGGAAGAAGAAAGAACAGGAGGAAGAGGGACTGCTGTTCCTGTTTGACGAGGAGGACCTGTAGCATGAAGCCGAAAACGAAGAACGAGATTTGGGCCTTGAGGGAGCAGGCGCGGTTGCCGGAGCTTCCACAAAGGACGCTCGACTGGGCGAAGAGGACACTAATGAGGCACGACGGCTACACGTGGTTCGCCGGAGCCTACAGCAAGAAGCGGAGGGTGGTGTGGTGCCAGAACTGCGGCAAGGTCGAGTACCTTCCGGTGGACGAGGAGATAAACGAGAGCGCCTATACATGCAGGGAGTGCGGAAGCGTTCTGGTACTTATGAATGCTGTCAGGGAACATCCGAAAGAGAAAACGTGCTGCAGAGGGTTCATCGTGGCGAGAGTTCACAAGGGCTGGCAGGTATTCGAGGGCGTGGAACTGGAGAGGACGGTACGAATCGGGGAACGTCCGGAGTATGCACTGACGAGGCGATATGCAATCTGGATCAACTCCAAGGGAAAGGAAGTCATCACCACGACCGCCTACTCAAGGTCCTACAACTACTTCTGCTGGATGCCGGAGGACGGATGGACGATAGGCAGGCACAACGGAACAGCAAGCGGATATTATGTCTACGAGGACATGTTCGACCTATCCGGAATGGAGACCGCGCCGGGCGGCAGATATCTGCCTGAACTGAGGCGGCGGGGCTGGAAACCGGGAATGAAGGAAATCTCAAGCCTGAGCATAGAGGACGTGTGCCGCACCCTGCTGAGGTCGAGCGTGGCGGAGACGCTGCTGAAAGCCGGACAGTATGCGCTGTTCAAGGCGCTGATGTTAGAGGGGAAAGGCAACCGGGTCGAGAAGTTCTGGCCGAGCGTCAAGATAGCGCTGAGGCACGGGATGAAGTACAGGACAAGTGATGACATCTTCCTGTGGCTCGACTACCTCTCAGGGCTGGAGGAGGAACACAGGGATATGAGAAGCCCCAAGTGGCTCCTGCCTGATGATCTGAACCGGGCACACCGCGCTCAGATTGAGAGAAAGCATGCGGCTTACGAAAGAGAAAGGAGGCTGGCACAACTGAAGGAGGGTCAGAAATTCGATGAGGAACTGAGGAAGAGAATCGGCATAGTGGCTGGATTTGTCCTCACTGACGGAGACCTTGAGATTAGTCCGCTGAAGACGGTCAATGACTTCTACATCGAAGGCCAGACCTTGAATCACTGCGTCTTTTCTATGGGCTACTATAAGCGAAAGGGCAGCTTGATACTTGGTGCAAAAGTTAAAGGCGAGCGTACAGAGACAATAGAAGTCGATTTGAGGGAATTCTCTGTCGCCCAGTGCCGTGGCAAGAACAACATGGACAGCCCGTATCACAAAAGGATAATGAGCCTTATGTCGTGCAACCTCGGAAGTCTCAAGGATATGTACAGGAGGGTGCAGTGATTTAGCAAACAGAGATATGAAAGCAAAATTGTTACTTACGGACGGACGCGAGATTGAGATAGAGCCGTCAAACGGAGAGACATTCGAACTGGAGGAAATGTACGGCATCCTCAAGTGCGACCTGATTGAGATTGTAACACTGGCCAACTCGGAGGACATCCTGGTCATCGACGAGGAGGGCAAGTTCAAGTCTGACAACCCGATAAACGAGAGGGCCACGAGTATAGCCGTCAGGCACTACGGAATCATTCCGTCCGACGTCATTGTCGGAAACGCAATCCTCTGCCACACGAGTATGGTAGAGTAGCAGAAGTTCAACCACCAAAAACAATAGAGAATTATGGCAACATTAAAACCAATTGATTTCAAGCTTGCAAACCGCAAGTTGTATGCGCCTTCAGTGGAAGGCTGCTGTAGCAAGATCCCGCTTCCTGTATTTACTGACGAAGTGCAATGTGTGAGTTGCTGGAAGTGCTCATTCTTGGACAGACTCAAGATTCTGTTCACTGGGCGCGTCTGGGCGAGCGTCAGAAGCGGCAGCACCCAGCATCCGATGTGGATAGCGGCTGACTATCCGTTTGTTGAAGATTCTGAAAAAAATAACGGGCTTTAAAGTTATGAAATGCAATGAACTAATGGTCGGCGACTGGATTGCCGATGCGCTCGGAATCCCTATGCAGGTCATATCCGTCGGCTATACCTACGCCTATGCCGAAAGAATTGATGAAAAAGACTACGACTGGGAGGAGTTTGAAGACAAGGAATGCAAGCCTTATCCTATTCTCCTGACGGACGAGTTCTTCGAGAAAAACGACTTCGACAAGAACATTCTTTGCTGGACTGAAGGAAGCATAAACTACGAAAAGGACGGGAGTAACGGCTATATAATCTCAATCGGGATGTTTAAACTGTCAGACGGACCGCTTGCTGACGTACACTATGTGCACGAGTTGCAGCAGCTCTTGAGGCTTGGCGGATACACTGAATTGGCAAACAACGTGAAACTGACAAATAACGACTAATAAAGAATTATGGCAAGAATAATTTACAAAGAAGGCCTTGAAGGCCAAAATCGCCTCGAATGCATCGAGGGTATCGAAATTGACCTGCTTAACGGGCAGAAGGCGCTCATCTATCCGAAGTATTCGAAGGAGGTGATGCTTCCGGCGGATAAGATAGCATCTTGGAAGGCAACGGGAGTAAACGCGATTGATGCTCTGAAGAAGAAGGACAATCAATGGGCAACAGGAGCGCTCTTGAAGTGCGGAAGTCCTGCGGCCGAATATGTCAGCAATTTCAGCTCTGACAAACACAGCATCTTTGGATTGCCGACCTTGCTGGCAGCTCTGGAAATCCAAAATCAGAAGAACGACATCGATGCTCTGGCAATCACTATCAAGGGAACCGATTTGCTTAGCAGCTTCACCAGTATCGTATGGTCTTGTTCCCGGAACAGCAGGATCTGCGGTTGGCTTGCGAGCGGCAACGTAGGTTGTAGCTTAGGCGACGTCTTGTACTACTCGTACCTGGCTGTTCCGGTCATTCTTTACTAACAACGGCGGGGCGTTTGCCCTGCCTTAAAATCGAAAATTATTATGACAGCTTGTGATTTTTGCACGTTTCAAGGTGAAACTATGTGTTTTGCCGGACAGGATCTCACAAACAAAAATTTATGTGACAGAATCAGGCTCTTCAATACTGGCAAGAGAATAGCCAATGAACGTGCGCTTGCTCTCTACGAGCAAGAGCTGCGGAGGTTCAAGAAAATACTCAATGTCGTTTCTAAAGACGGAACTGGCGGAGAGTTAATATCAGTGGGCGGCAGCCTTGTGGACTTTAAAAAAGCATTGGAATATGACAAATAAAACTCAAATGAAAACAGACAAACTTATACTCGATGCTTGTTGTGGCGGGAGAATGTTCTACTTCGACAAGAACGATGACAGAGTGTTATTTCAAGACATTCGCAGTTTTGAAACGACACTGTGTGACGGACGAAAATTTGAAATAAAGCCTGATATTCAGGCAGACTTTACAAACATGCCATACGAAGATGAAAGTTTTCAAATGATTGTATTCGACCCGCCACATCTTTTAAGGAATGTTGGAAACTCAAAGTTTGCTGAAATATATGGAAGTCTTAATGAGAAAGCCAAACCAACCGGTTATCAGCAAATAAAGTATGGCGCACTTTATTCTGACTGGAGAGATATGCTTTCTAAAGGATTTTCGGAGTGCTTCAGAGTTTTGAAAAAAGGTGGATTTCTCATATTCAAATGGAACGAAACCGACATAAAGGTCTCTGAAATTCTCAAACTAACTCCGGAGAAACCCATATTCGGACATAAATCCGGGAAACGGTCAAATACTCATTGGATATGTTTTATGAAAGGAGGTAGCAATGAAACGATACCGGATTGTGAGAGGCGAAAGCTATAACGGCTGTATTCCTATCACGGTGTATTGGGTACAGGTCCGTGTTGATAAGAGGTTCACGTGCGAATATGTGAACGTGAAAGGATTTGAATCATACAGCCGTGCCGAAGAATTATTGAACTACTTGAATGATTGAATATGAGTTATATCGAAGCATTGAAAGCGCTCGAGGACTGGCAGCGAGGAGTGACAGGGAAGCGCCGGCGGCATCCGGGGCACGCGGAGGATGACCTGCAGATGCAGTGTGTCCGCTGGTTCCGGCTCCAGTTCCCGCAGCTCTCCAGGCTCCTGCACCATTCCCCAAATGGTGGCCGCAGGGATGCAAGAGAGGGTGCGAGGTTCAAGAAGATGGGAACGCAGCCCGGCTTTCCTGACCTAATCCTGCTCGTGGCATCTCAGGACTACCACGCGCTGCTCATCGAATTGAAGACGCGCACAGGACGGCAGCAGGACAGCCAGAAGGACTACCAGAAACGAGTCGAAGCACAGGGCTACAAGTATGTCGTAGTGCGGTCGCTCGAGCAATTTATGGCCGAAATGAAGGCTTACCTTATTGTAAGTGATTAACTTACTTAAGTGAAAATTTACTTAACTTTGTAAAGAAAAATAACAGAAATGAAAACAGGACACCAACGAATAGCCATCTCCTTGTTGGAGACGAACAAAGGACAAATTGAAGGACTGCCGGCCAACCCGAGGCAGTGGACAAAGGCGCAATTCGAGCAGCTGAAGGCATCAATCAAGGAAACGCCAGAACTGCTTGAGGCTCGCGGCTGCATTGTGGATTACCACGACGGCAAGTACGTATGCCTTGGCGGAAATATGCGTTATATGGCGTGCAAGGATTTGGGAATGACTGATGTTCCGTGCTATGTCATTCCGGAGGGCACCTCGGTGCTGAAGAAGAAGGAGATCGTGGCGAAGGACAACGTCTCGATGGGGGAATGGGATTATGACGCACTGGCGAATGAGTGGGGTGATCTGGACTTGGAAGGCTGGGGCGTGCAAATACCTCCGGAGTGGGGAGCAGCCGCAGCTGATGCGGCCGAAACCGATTCTACCGATTCTATGGGGCAGGCGCATGATGACGAATTCGATGAAAAGGAGTCTCAAATTGAGAAGAAATGCTCAAAGGGTGACATTTGGAGCCTTGGAGAGCACAGGCTCATGTGTGGAGACTCGACCGACGAGGCTGCGATAAATAGTCTGATGGACGGAGACAAAGCCGACATGGTTTTCACAGACCCGCCTTATGGAGTCAGTATCGGAGATAAGAACGCGGCTCTCAACAGCGTCCAGAAGGCTGGACTCTGTTGCAAGAACATTGAAAACGACACCTTGAGCGCTGATGAGTTGTATCCGATACTCGTGAAAGCGATGACGAATGCGCGGTTGTCATGTAAGGAAGACGCTTGCTATTTCGTGACATCGCCGCAAGGTGGGGAGCTCGGATTGATGATGATGATGATGAAAGACGCTGGGTTGCCGGTGAGGCACATGCTAATTTGGGAGAAGAACTCAGCGACGTTCAGCCTCGGAAGACTTGATTACGACTATCAGCACGAGCCGATATTCTACACATGGACGAAAAAGCATCACAACTATCGGAAGGGGCAATATCGCACGACAATATGGAAGTATGACAAGCCAAGGAAGTGCGACCTGCATCCTACGATGAAGCCTGTCGAGCTGGTGGCCAACTGCCTAAACGACGCAACGAAGGCGGGTGACATTGTGCTCGATGTGTTCGGAGGTTCCGGAACGACAATGGTAGCTTGCGAACAGCTCGGGAGACGTGCCAGGCTGATGGAATTGGACCCGCACTATTGCGACGTCATACTTGCGAGGTGGGAAAAACTTACAGGCAAACATGCCGTGAAAATTGAATAGACAAGAAAAGATATGGCTGACAATTTATGGGACTTAGATTTTTCCGCTTGGGGAGGAAAAGACAAGAATCAGGATCCTGAACAGCAGGCGATGCAGGCAACGACATCTCACAGGAGGAAGACAGCGCTGCTCGAGATTTCGCAGAAATACGAATACCGGCGTGCTTTCAGCGAGATGAAACTGCTTGACCTTTGCGGTGAGTTCAAGTTTACGGAAGGGCACTCGTACAACTTCCTTACAGGAGGAGACATTGACAGCCTGTCTTTCTTGAAGTGCATCCTGCGGCAGCAGAACCTGGAGCATTGCCTTGCGGCAACATGGTGTCTCGCAGGAGAAGACATCCTCCAGTTGGAGGAATGGGTGAAGGAAGGAAAGATAAGGCACCTGGACATGTACTTGGGCGAAATCTTTCCGACAAGCTACATCATCGAGTGGGCAATGCTCAAGGACATGTACGAGAGGCATCCGGGGCTTGGGAGATAAGCGGTATTCCGCAACCACTCAAAGATTTTCGCGGGAACGGGCGACAAGTTTTCCTTCGGAATTCAGTCGAGCGCGAACATAAATACTAACCCGCGAACTGAACAAGCCTGCATAACTATTGACCGAGGCTTGTATGAGTTTTACAAAGAATACTTTGACGGAATAATAACAATTGCAAAGGAGTGACTATGGCACAGAGAGAAATCACAGAAGACCAATTCATCGCGCACTGCGACGAAAGCTTGCGGCAACTTGCACGCGAGGTGCGACGCTGCGACTTGACGATTTACGAGATTGCAAGGCTGTCAGGTCTGTCGTGGCGCTCGGTCAAGAAGGTGAGCGACGGAATACCCGTCCGCTTCGACACCATCGACCGAATCAAGATGGTGCTCGAAAGGCATGCAACCGCTATCGGCAATTAAACGGGGAGATGCGTCATGGGAAGACCAGGAAACAAGAACATCGCCAGCATAGGCAGGGAGACGCGATTCAGCAGCAGCAACCAGCCACGGAAGAAAGGCAGGAAACCGAGCATCCTGAAGAAGCTGAAGGCAATCGGGCTGAGCCACGAGGACATAACCGGCTTGCTCGAGAACATCATCATGGCGAACAAGCAGGAGGCTCAGGAGATGCTTAAGAACCCGGAACTTCCGATAATGGCTGTCGGATACCTTTCCGCACTGATTAAGGAAATACAAGCCGGAAAGAGCTTCACCATAGAGGCAATCATCGACCGGCTCGACGGAAAGGCCACGCAGAAGGTGCAGGCTGAGACTACGCTCAGAGACGCGCAGCCGCCTGCTATCTACTTCGGTGAAGAAGATGACGAGGTAGCGCAGGAGGAATAATGCTATTCTCGCCGAAATACAAGCCATTGTTTCGCGCAATGCCGGACACCCGTTATACGCTCGTGAAGGGCGGTCGAGGTTCCGGCAAGTCGTATGCTGTCAATACTGCTCTGTGCCTGAGCACATATCGCGACCCGTTGAACATCCTGTTCACGCGCTACACAATGACATCGGCGGAAGTGTCCATCATTCCTGAATTCAGCGACAAGGTTTCAGCCCTGCAGATTGAGGATCACTTCAGGGCAAGGGCTACCGACATCGTGAATCTTTCCACCGGAGCAAAAATCATCTTCAGAGGTCTGATGGCATCCTCCGGCAATCAGGTCGCCAAACTGAAATCGCTCCAGGGCGTGAAGACGTGGGTGCTGGACGAGGCCCAGGAACTGACCGACCCAGAACTTTTCGACACCATCGACTTTTCCGTCCGAACTCTCGAGGCGCCGAACCAGATCATCCTTTGCTTCAACCCTACGGATGTCCATTCGTGGATTTATGAACGCTTCTACAAGAATGTGCCTGAAGGCTTTAACGGCGTCATTGACGATGTCCGCTACATCTCCACCACCTACCTCGAAAACAAGCAGAACCTCGACCGGACACTGCTACGACAGGCTGAGAAGATGCGCCTCGCGGATTACACCAAGTACCGCAACATCTGGCTCGGTGAATGGGCCACGCTTTCGGAAGGAATCATATACAAGCAGTGGAAGGAGATTGCCCTGAACGACTGGCCAAAGGCTCTGCCCTGCTTCTACGGCGTTGACTGGGGATACTCCAACGATCCGACGGCGGTCGTCTGCTGTGCCTATGACATCGACACGAAGACGGTCTACCTGCGTGAAGTCTGCTACCAGCCTCGACTGCTCGCAGGACATATCGCGCGGATCATATACGAGGACATGGAGACATGGGGCGTCAGCCGTGAGGCGGACATCTACTGCGACCCTGCACGACCTGAACACATCGGTGAACTGCGGATGAACAACCTCTGCGCGATGCCGGCAGACAACCGGAACAAGGCCGGACGAATATCCTACCTTCAGTATTTCTCCGTCAGATATGCCGGTGCGAACATCAAGTGGGAGAGCGAGCGCTACTCCTGGAAGCCGGATCCGAAAGACCGGAGCCACTATCTGAGCGAGCCGCAGGACGGCAATGACCACCTCATGGATGCCATCAACTATGCCTGCGTCACAAAGCTCCGATACCTCGGACAGACAAACAATCTGGGCGAGCGCTGACGCCTTGGGCATTGTTGAAACTCTACCAGAAATCGGTGATATTTGGGCAACTTAAACGCTCATATATGCACATTTGAGAAAATAGCCCCGCTGGGGCTATTTTGGGGCAAATTTGAAATTATATGTTCGGTCTAAGTCTCATATCAACCAAGGAAATAGAGTCGCTCAGAAGCGAGATGAAGGGCTTCTATGACGATATCAGCAACAACGCAAACAACGAATATCTGAAGGCGATTGCGGCCTGCACGCGCGGACTGGAATTGCCTCCGTTCCAGGAACTCGACCGGATGAAGATTCAGCAATACTACCGACAGAGTGCCCCTGTCCAGGGTGTCGTGAACTACATCGCCCGAAACGTGGGCGAGGTCATGCAGTACCTGCTTCTGACGAAGAAATCAGACGACACTCCAGTTGAGAAGCACTGGCTCATCGACCTGTTAGCAAAACCGAATGACAGGTTCACGCTCAGGAAGTTCGGAACTGCATGGGCAATAAACAAGCTGCTGTACGGCGATGCCTGGGTGTATGCCCCGAAGGCAGTCGGCCGCAACCTCGGAGAAATCAAGGAAATGTACGTCATCCCTTCGTGGCGCATCGGCGCACAATGGGGCGCGGACTCGGTTCTCGAGGGAGTGAAGCTGCAGGGGCTTGCAGGAGACAGGACAATCAAGTTCTCGGACGTGTTCGAGAGCTTCGACTATAATCTTGACGACCAGAGCGCCTTCGGCACATCGCGCCTGGTGGCAGCCTCAATGTATCTCTCGATGATGCAGAGCGGCATCCTGCGCGAGGACACCGCGCTCAAGAATGGCGGCGTGACGAACATCGTGACACCTCCGCAGGACAAACTGACCGGCATCACTCGCCCGGCAGAGGGAGACGAGCTCGAGCGGGAGTTCAACGCTCAGAAGAACATCGGCAAGACCAAGGTTCTCCGCTTCCCTATCGACGTGAAGACGCTCGGAAATGCGCCTGTGGACTTGAACATCCTCGAGAGCCACAAGGAAGCAGTGACTGCTGTCTGTTTCGCATACAATCTGCCGGTTGACCTCTACTACGGACAGAGCAAGTATGAGAATGCGAAAGAGGCAAAGAAGACCATCTATGAGATGAATGCAGTGCCGATGGCGAATGAGTTCGCCGAAGATCTGCTCAACTACTGCGGACTGTCGCACGAGTTCTCGCTTGAGGTGGACACCCAGAAGATTGACGTGCTTCAGGATAAGCCTGCGGATACGCTTGACGCGCTCGACAAGATGAACGCATCGGTGAACGAGAAGCGCGAAGTCATGGGCTACGAACCGATAGAGGAAGAGTGGGCCAATAAGCCGATGATCCCGCTCGGCGTGCAGTTCGGCTACGAGGCTGGAATTGACATTGACGAACTTTCCGGCAATGCGTAAGAAGATAAATCCTGCGACGCGCAGGCATCTGGACTACCTGCGGCTGAAGGCGCTCCGCACGGCGGCAACCTACGAGACGAGGCTGCGGAAGTGCCGTAGGACTGAAGTCAAGCGAGTGCTGGAGCTGTGCAAGGACAAGGATCCTGCAGAATGGGCGGGCGTCATTGACACGAACCTTTCTGAGCCGTATCTCCGGAACATCGAGACGGGGCTGCTGACGGCGGTAGGAATGCCGCACGCAAAGAGCGTAGTCCGTGACATGAACAAGGCCAAGGCAGGCGAAAGCGAGGTCCTGACAAGCATGTGGCTGAATGCAATCGAGTCGTATGCCAACGATCGCGTCGGCGAATTGATTGTCTCGGTGACGGGAACGCTGAAGGAGACGCTGATTCAGATACTCCAGGACAGGATGGCCGATGAGGTCACCGGCATCGAGAAACTGACGCTTGACGTGTTCAAGAACTACAAGGAACTCGAGCTGTGGCAGGTCAGGCGGATAATCCAGACGGAGACGATGTTCGGGCTCGGCAAGGCCGGAGACGCTGCCGCACGCTCGCTCGGGGTGAAGTTCACGAAGCAGTGGAGTATCAGCGGTCTCGGAAATTCACGGGACAGCCACATCGCGGTTGACGGGGTAATAGTTGCCCAGGAGGAGCCGTTCAAGGTAGGCAGGAGCCTGCTGATGTATCCTCACGACACCAGCCTCGGTGCCCAGGCGAAAGAAGTCATAAACTGCGCGTGCGACGTGATTCGCATACCAGTTTAATTCTCCATAGTTTAATTGTTTTTTTGTTGTGTTGGGGCTTCGGATTTCCGGGGCCCTTTTTCTTGCCTCAAACGTGCCTATATTCCCATTTAAGTTTCAGGCGGTCAGAAAATTAAATTCATCGCGTTAATCAGTAAACGCAATGGATATTCAGTTTAAGAATCACGCTGGAAGCATCGAGGTCAAGAAGGAGAAGGATGACGGCACGCTGTCCATCCGCGCGTATGCGCTTGCCTTCGGGAATATCGACAGCTACGGCGACATCATCAAGGCCGGCGCCTGCGACAAGTGGCTGCTCTCGAAGGACAGCGACCGCTGCGCTCTCTGCTATCAGCACGACATGCACAATGTCATCGGCATTATAACCACGAAGGGAGTTGACGACAAGGGCCTGTGGATAGAGGCGGACATCCTGCCTACTCAGCAGGGCAAGGACGTCCAGATCCTGATACGTGCAGGCGCAATCAAGGAATTCTCCATCGGCTACTACGCCGATTCCTGGTCATACGACAAGGTTGAGAACCAGGAAGTCCGCTATCTCGAGGAAATCAGCATCGTCGAAGTCTCGCCGGTCACACGTGCGGCAAATCCGCTCGCAACCCTGACGGACATGAAGGCTGAGGACATGGCAGGCTCTCTCGCCGCTATGCCGGAGGCGCAGCTGCTCTCACTGCAGACTGCCGTCAAGGAGGAAATCGCAAAAAGGATCTACTCAAAACTATAAACAATCTAATTCTTACAGACATGCCAGAATCATTATTGGAAAAAAAAGCGCAGGAACTCCAGGAGAAAATGGAGGCTGCGGAGAAAAAGGCCGAGAATGCAGCCAATGAGGCAGCAGATGCTAATGCTAAGGCAGACGAGACAGCGTCTAAGCTTGAAAAGGCCGAGAAGGCGCTCGAGGAAAGAAAGACCGAGGTGTGCAATCTCGACAAGACAGTCAAGGAGCAGCAGAAGGCTCTCGAAGACCTGAACAAGAAACTGAAAGAGAAGAATGGAAAGTCCTTCGACATCGTCCTCCGCGAATTCATGGAGGAGAACAAAGAAGCGATGGAGAAGTTCATCGAAAGCAAGACCTACGGCACGGCGTCGTTCAAGTTTGCGACATCGAACATCACCAACAGCTCGCTCGGCGTGCAGTTGGACCAGAACATCTATGCTGAGAGGCTCAAGGCAAACACCTTCCTTTCGACATTCCCTCACATCACCAGGACCGGAAACTCCATCGAATGGCTTGAAGGTTCAGACACCGACAACACCGGTTATGTAGGAGAACTTGAGGAACCTGCTACAGGCAATTCTTATGAGCTCGCCGGCAAGACAAGACGCTTCGCGAAAGTTGCGACATTCATCGAGGTCTCTCAGGAAATCGAGGACTGGTTCAATGCCGTTTACCAATGGGCAAGGACACGCGGTATCGCACGTGTTCTCCGCAAGGCAGACACCTTCATCTGGAGCGGAGACGGCGCTGACACCACGAAGCCGAATCACGTCTACGGCCTCAAGACTTCCGGCAGCACAGCATTCGCGGCTACCGGCGCAACGTACAAGAATGCTAACATCGCGGACGTCATCCTCGACGCCATCGCACAGGCCAAGGCCAACGGCTTCTCTCCGAATGTTGCCATCGTTCCGACAACCATCGAGGCTCAGATCAGAGGACTGAAGGACAAGAACGGCAACTACCTTTTCAACCAGGTTACCGGAATGCTCGGACAGGTGAAGATTGTCCTCACCGACCAGCTCTCAGCAACCGAGATCGTAGTCGCTGATACGTCATGCGTCGCAATCATCGACAAGGGAGAATACGAGATGGAGCTCGAGAGACTGGCAGGAAAGGACGGATGGAGAGTCTGGCTAAGGAAGGCCTTCCAGATTCAGGTTCCTACCTCAGAGAAGAAGGGCGTCATCTACGTTGCTAACACAACCACCGCGATAGCAGCGCTTGCACCATCGGCCTAAGCGATGCCGGCTAAGATAAAGAAGCCCGAGCGTGCGTCTCGCGCTCCTAAAATCGGCGAGGTCGTCGTGTGTGAGGTGGTAAAGCCGCACGACGGCATCCCTGCCGGTGAAAAGCGCAAGGTGCTCGTGACTGATGCAGTGAGATACATGCTCAAGGAAGGTTTTTGGAAAATCATCGGATAAATTATGAGTTTGACCGTCACAAGAATCATAGACGACAAGAGGTCTTACCTGCTCCCGAGCCTGAAGCGCTACGTGGGGGCAGTTGACGAATCGCAGGACGCGATACTGCAGCAGATGCTGACGACTGCGGCCCTGGAGATCCAGGCGCACGCTGATGTGAGCATACTGCCGTGTGAATTCGAACTGCGCGTGGAAAACAACTCGCAGCAAGAGATTCGGCTGTACCAGACGCCTGCGGAAGTCTTGTCGGTGGCAACGGCTGACGGGGTGAAAGTGGACTACACCATAGACGGGCGAAACGTGCGCACTGCGGGCGTTTTCCCGTCAGTGGTGATAAACTATACCACCGCGCCGAAAGAAGCCGAATACGGGCGGCTTCTGCCACTTGTGTACCAGTACGCCTCGGCGCTCTATGACGGACAGACGGATGAACTTGTAAAAATCGTGTCGCAATGCTGAGGACTCCGGAAAATGCAAGACGCTACAGGCAGCCAATCAAGCTGCTGTTCTTCGAGTCCAGGATTGACGAATACGGACACGCGAGCCTCGCTGAACCGAAGGTGGTTCTTGAGGCTTTCGCCTCCGTAGAGCAAATGAGCGCTACCAAGACGATGATGACTTTCCAGCAGGCGAATGTGGTAGGGCTGGACATTGAGATGCGGTGGACGGACGTGAAGTTCAACGGCATCCGCTGGCAAGGACACGACATCGTGTTCCCGCAGGCGGAAAACGTGGGCGAGCGCAACCGCACGCTTAGGATATCCGGATATTATCAGATTGACAACCCTTAGCAGCATGGAGGCAGACGGTTTCATAGTCGAGAACTTCAGCGAGCTGAAGGAGCTATTCCGGAAGCACGAGAAGCAGATGCAGCAGGCTTGCGACAAGGCGCTTGCCCGAGGTGCGATGAACATCGTGGCGGAAGCGAAGCGAAACCTTCGGCTCAACGGCAACAACGTGACAGGTCTGTTGACCAACAGCGGCAAGGCTGAGAAGCTGTCTGATGGCGAATACCAGGCAGGCTTCTTCTCGAGCAACGGAAAGGGCTATGCCGAGTATCTGGAATATGGGCGAAGGGCCGGCAAGATGCCTCCTCCGAAAATCCTCGAGGCGTGGGTGTACAAGCGAAGCCGCGACCCTGAAGTGAAGAAGAATGCGGCAAGCATCGCATTCGCGATAGCCCGGTTCATCGCAAAGCACGGAACGAAGCCGCATCCGTTTTTCAAGCCGGCTGTGGACTCGCAGACGAAGCAAATCGTCAAGGAACTGAAATCGGCGGCAAAACGCATTATTGACAAAGGCAAATGATTGAGATAGGAAAAAAGACACAAGCCTGCGACGAGCTGTTCAGGCATTTGACGAAGGCGATGCAACGCAAGGGGGTATCAGTAGGCAGCACTGCCGGATATCCACGTGCGGAGATATCGTCAATCAACGAGCAGAGCAGTCTCGACAAGGCAGGCGAAGTGAGGCAGATATCCGTCGTCATTGACGCGATGTCCAACAAGAGCCTCGGCGAGGCCCTGGCAATCAGCCAGGAGAACCTTGACCGGATCAAGGAGGCTGAGGACAAGACGAAGTCCTTCACCATCCTGGGCGTGACGGAAAGCACGACAAACACACTGGAGGAGGTATCTGACACGCAGGTACTTCTCTATCGGGTAATAACTAATATAACTTTTTATTTGGCAGCTAAATAAGGAACATCATGGCAAAACTTGGAAACGTGAGGAAATTCTACCTCACAACCGGAAAATCGGCTGGAACCTTCACATGGCTGAAGGGCGAGCAGAACAACGGCTTCAACCGCACAGCTGAAGCTATCGAAGTAAGTGACAAGCAAAACAGATGGGCACAATTCCTTTCTGGAAAGTTGGGCGCGACCGCGTCTGTAACAGTCTTCACTGATGACGCGGCAAGCGAGATGCAGCACAAGATTATCAGTTCGCTTCACAATGGCCAATCTATTTACGCCTTCATAGGCGAACTTTCGGGAGATACCGGCAATGAGACACCTACCGAGGGGGATCTCTTTGAGGCAATCATAACAGGAATCTCCGACACCAACGACTACGGATCTGTCGCGTCTCGCTCAATAGATCTGACGGTAACAGGAGAACCTATGCACTATCCAACCATAACGAAAGAAGTATGACGGCGGAGTTTTCAATTGAACTGAAGAAAGGCGTGGCGGTGAACATCTTGATAACGCCGCGCCTTTTTGTTTACAAGGGGCGTGAAGGCATCAACCTCGAGGCTGATGCCGACAACATCCCTGCCGTCATGTCGCTATATGCTGACGTGCTGTACTTGGGAGCCCTGAACTGGTGGGAGCTGTCCGGCAAGGACGTGGATGACTATGAGCACAAGCGAATTGACTTCCACATCTGGGCTGCAGAGAACCCTGACGACTTCGGGCGCATAGTGACGAAGGTCGTGCGGCTGCTGTCAGGCAAGAGCCTCGCGGAACTTGCAGAAGAAAAGAAGAAGGAGGCGGAGCCAAAAAAAAAATCCTGCTGGCGCTGGATTATGGAGAAATTGAGGCGTTTCTGGTGGGGCAATGCCACAAGACGGAGTCCGAGGCGGGGAGAACGACCGTCAGGGAGTTTCTCCTCCTGCGTGAAGCGGCCGAACAAGCCGAAAGGAGACGCTGGGAAAGAGCAAGGTGGCAGATGTTCCTGATGCTCCAGCAAAATCCCTATGTCAAGCAGAAGCCATCCACACCAGCCATGTGGGTGCCTTTCGGTTGGGAGAAGGAGGCGGAACTCAAGCGTGCGCAAAGCGGAGAATGGGCAGTCAGTGACAATGAAAAAAAAGAGTTAGACGCAATGTTGCAGGAATTTATCAACAGGAAATAATATGGGAAAGATAGGAGACCTCTGGGTCAAGTTGAAACTCAAGTCAGACGAGTACAAGAAGGGGCTCGACGAGGCTAAAGGAAAGACGAGAAAGTTCTCGGATGGATTGAAAAGCATGTCCAATATGGCTGTAGCAATATGGGCGGCTATAGGTGCAGCGGCAACTAAGATGGCTCTTGACTTTGTCAAGTCCTCACAGACGATCGGAGATCAATGGGATATTCTGATGACTCAGGTCTCCACTCGCTGGCAGCAGATACGCGCGGAACTGAACAGAGGCATAGCTGAAGGCGGAGTTAAAGGTTTTTTCAAGGCATTATTCTCCGACACGACGGAAGTCGATGCTATGGATGTCGGCAAGACAATGTCAATGGCACAAGACGCCATGACCGAAATTGAATACGCCTTCCGAATCAACATGGCCCAAACAAAGCCTAAGCTTCACGAATTATATCTGAAGATGATGAATTCCGCTTTATCTGCTACGGATAGAGAGGCGGCGGCAACTGATTACCGCAAACAAGTGGAGAACATATACAAGCCGCGAGTTGCCGGCTTGAAAGACATAATGGACAAAACTGTGCAGCAATATCTTGTGATTGCCGGAATGGACAAAAACAAATATAGCACAGATAAGACCATCGAGTTGATTAAGATGATGGGGTCGCAGCCGGAAAAGGTTGAAGCCCAATATAATGATTTCTTTAAAGGATATCAGAGTGTTGGTGACAAGATTTCCGGCAATCTTGTAAACACAATGGAAGCATATTATAATGCTACCAACGAGATGAACGACATGCTGAAGCGTGCCGACCGCACGGCGCAGTCGATGGAGAAAACAGGACTTGACGACATCATCAAGAAACTGGGCGGCGCCAAGGACGACATGGCGGACTTCCGTGCCCAGGTGGCCGAAGAGGCGGAAGCAATAGCAGCCGATGACGCTTTCCAGAAGGCGGCCGACCCTCTGCTGGAGTTCGAGAATACACACTCTGAAGTGCTCGACAGATTGAACCACAAGCAGCAAGTCTTCGCTGACCTGGTTCAAGACTCGTATGCACAGGCGGCAAGAGCTGCCTATGAATATGCACAGCAGGAACAGGAGTCAATGGACCTGGCAAACGAAGCTGCAGAAACGGCAATGGAAGGACTGCAGCGGCTCGAAGACATGTCCGTTGACATTGGAGATTACCTCGGCAACGCCTTCGCCGCGAGCGTTTCGGATAGTTTCCAGACGCTTACTGACGCTCTCACGGGCGTCAGCGACTTCGACGCCGGTACGCTTGTGACTGCTCTTCTGGAGCCGTTCGCAAACATGGCGAAGCAGCTGGGTGAATTTATGATGTCAACCGGAACGGCCATTTTGATTGCGAAGAAGTTTGCATTCACGAATCCTGCGGCAATGATAGCGGCAGGTGCAGCACTGACAGTTCTTGGCGCTGCACTGTCAAGCGGAATACAGGCTATTTCCAGTTCACTCGGCAGTGGCGGCGATGCGTCAACATCCTCCGCATCGGCAGGATCATCTACTTCAACAACCGACAGCAATGTCTCAACTGAGATGACAATCTATGTGAAAGGCAAATTGTCAGGCAAGGACATCGTGATTTCAGGAGACAATGCCAGAAACTATTATGGAAGATAATCATGGCTACATACGGACTCAAATACTATAAGCGCTTCACCAGCCGCAAACAGGCTGGTGAAAACGCTTTCTCGCTCGAGATCTACCAGAAGAATTATGACGGCTCCGCCCGCGTGATCGGAGAATGGCAGGGAGTGACGCTCGAGGTGGACGGCGATGAAGACCCGGTGTCTCCTATCCAGAAGACCATCGTGAACTTCTCCATCGTTGACATGAATGATGAGCCGGACACTGCGGATGTCAAATATGGCAACTGGCAGGAGTTCTTCACGCCGGACAGCACGATGTACAAGGTCGTCATCAAGCAGGGAGACACGGCCGTCTGGAGCGGCTACACGACACCGGACAACTGGCAGGAATCGCTCAAATACCGAGGGGCAATCACCATAACCGCACGTGACAACATCGGGCATCTTCAGGACTTCGAGTTCGACCTTCAGGCAGGAGACGGCGGCACGGCCACACTCGGCGACCTGCTGAATGCCGCCTTCCAGAAGATAGATTTCCCGATGGGCATCGTGAAACTGCTTGACTTGTCACAACTTGACAATCTTGACGAGCCGCACGATTACCAGGACATAACATTCGGAGAAGGCACGACTCTCTCAGACTTGAGGATAAACGTCCTCGCGTTTGAGGGCAAAGACTGGTATGATGTCCTCGAGCAGGTGATGTCCTCGCTGGGGCTCTGCTTCCGCTACATCGGGAACAACCGGTGCCTTGTGACATATCTCCGTTACCTGCCATTCCTCGGTCACCTCAAGCGCAACGGCATACCACTTCAGAACGTCATTTTCCTCGGCGGCGGCACGCGGACTCTTTCCCCGGCATACAAGCAGATCATCGACAAGATGGAGTTTGACTTTGACGAGGAAGCGGTCTTCGATGCAGGCGAAAACCTGCAGCTGTCGTCCTCGTCAACGACATACCTGACGAACATCTGGACGAACAACACGGCCTCCAACATGCGTCCTGCGCCGGCAAGCGTGCAGATAAATGGTGCGATTTCGGAGAATGACGGTAAGGCGTCTACAGGATGGAAGACAGGCAACGGATTCGCACCGACCGACGGGCGGAAATCGTCAGTCATTGACCTTGAACACACGGCGCTTCTGGCGGCAAACGAAAGCACTCCTTCATCCGTTTTTGTCTATAACATCAATGCCCTGCTTCCAGGGCTCAGCGGCACTCTCGAGGTGCAGCTCGGCGAATATCCTGTCATATATGCCGGCGGCCGAAGTCTCGAAACCGAATACCGGTTCTTGTCGCGCTCGACGACGGGTGGAGGATCAGGATCCGTACAGAGGGTGGACTTCACGCCGAGATTGTTGTCATTCAAGTATAGCATTCAATACACTACCCTTGACGGCACAACTTATTACAAGGCTGATGCAGGATGGCAGAAGACCAGCGCAACGCTCACATACAACAACGAGGACGGCAAGGGGATGTCATCTGTTTCGTTCAACCTGCAGGCAACCTCGACAGTGGCCGAGCGTGAACTGCTTACAAAGCCAGGGCGATTGACGTTTGTCATCGCTGAAATCAACTTCGTCATCGGTGACACGACCATCCTCTCAACTCCGCAAGGCTGCGGAATATATCTCGCAGTTACCGGATTTTCGCTGATAGCGGAAACAGCCGGGAAACTGGAAAGCGACACGACTACGACAATCAATGATGAGACGTTCAACATGACCAATTCTCGCTCTCCTGAATTGGGCTTCATAACGCGCAACGTCGATTGGCAAACGCCGCAGAACTACGGCAATGCTTTCTATGCACTGCGGAACGACGGGGTGGTCGCGCCTGTCCTGAGCACGACCACATGGGGCAAGGCCAAGGCTCCGTTCGCGGCATTCATGGCGAAGCAGGTTCTGCAGTACCACCAATCGCCTATGGAGATCCTGGACGGCGATTGCATGCCGTCTCGGGCCGGAATGTGGGATTATTCCGCCACGCTGCAATACATCAACCACAACTATCTTCTGCAGGGCGGCACTTATGATTTCATTTCCGGAGTCATGACGGGTGCAAGGCTGCGCGAGTTCGAGTTTTATGAAGACCTGTGGGATGATGAGAGCGGCGGCGGAAGTACCGGTGTGTCATACACTGCGACACTCGTCAGTGCCGGCAGCAACAAGACACTTGTCATCAATGCTTTGAGGAATAGCGCTGGTCTCTCACTGAAGGATGCGAAGACGATAGCGGACAATGCTCCTGCCGTCATCGGCAGCAACTACACGAAGAACCAGGCAGACAACATCAAGACGGCTGTCGAGGCTGCGGGCGGCTCGGTTACGATAACGAAGAATAACTCATAACATAATCAACATGGCTAATTTGAGAAAAATACGAATCGGCACGGACATAACCATTGCGCTGTCCGTGAATGTCTCCGGACAGCCGGTGACATGGAAAGATGGCGACATCCGCCATGTGTACGCCTTTTCAGACGTTCAGGGGCAACCTGTTGCGGAAATGGCGCACAAGGCTGACGGGCAGACGCTGCGCTGCACCTACGCAGCGAAAGACCAGAACTACACGGGCGCCTTTCGCGTGATAGTCGAGTTCGCGAGCGGGGAGGCTTTCTCCTCCTCGCTGGACGTTCCGGCATTCGAAATTGTCAGGACTACGGAAGAAGCGGATGCGGACACAGGCGAGGTCGTTCTGGACATTGACGGCACTATGCGCTTCTATTCATTGTCAGAAGCATTCGCCAAGATTGAGGCTGCAACGAAAGCGGCCACCGATGCGGCAGCGGCAGCGGACAGATCCGCCGGCAATGCGGATTCGAAAGCAAAAGCAGCCAACGATGCGGCGGAAAGAGCCAATGCGGCAGCACAGGCGGCAGGGATGACGAACTCAGGCATCGCAAAGGCAGAGGAGAAGCGCGTCAATGCCGAAAACGCACGAAAAGAGGCTGAACTGGCACGTTCTAAGGCTGAGGCGGCAAGAGCCTCGGCAGAGGACAAACGCGCCGAATCAGAAGCAAAAAGGGCGGAAGCAGAGACACGGAGAGCAGCCGGCGAGCAGTCTCGTGTGACCGCCGAAACTGGCCGTGTCAATGCGGAATCTGCAAGGGTGAAGGCGGAAAGCGCAAGAGCCAATGCCGAAGCGACAAGAGCGGCAAACGAGGAGCAGCGGAAGAAGAATGAAAGAGCAAGGACATCGGCAGAGGATGTCCGCGTGGAAGCGGAAAAAGGAAGGGTGGCCGCTGAATCAGCACGTGTGACAGAGTTCACACGCCTAAAGACTGAATCAGAGACAGCGACAAAGAATGCCACCGATGCAGCAGAGGAGGCTAAAGAAGTGTCCTCCGGCGTCGCGGCGCTTGAGCGCGACCTCGGCCAGTATGCGGAACTTCCGTCAGTTGCAATGACTGCGGAGACCACAGGCAAGTATATCAATGCTGACGGCGAGTTCGTGGACGACGCGGACTTCAACATCGCGGCCATCGGCGCGGTGGTGGTAGGCAACACCTACGAGCTGTATATGGGCAGCGCCGCCAAGATGAAGCTGGGCGTGGCTCTCTTCGTCGCACGAATCAAGACCACGACCACATCCGGCACTGAAAGGATTGAATACGTGCCGCTGTTCTCGGCAATGAGCACCGACATACCTACGAGTGGATACGTCTGCTTTGAGGCAATGGAGGCTTACTCGGACGTGCTCGTCTGCTATCGTGCCGACGTGCCGGAGGCTGCGACGTTGCTTGTCCGCCGCTATGGAACAAAGGCGTCCATCGCAACACAAATCAACAACCTGCGGAAGAAGGTCGACCTCAAGTCATTCGCAGACGGATACTACGAATCAATGCGTGTCGGCACGGCTGACAACCTCACGTCAAAGGGTGATGCGACCGAGGAAGTCATCACGTCTCGCAGGGCTGGAGGAGACAACCAGATTGAGGACGGAAGCGCGAGCATCAAGAGGATAAAGGGGTATAGCGTGGTGATGAACCAGGTATTCAACAAGGAGAACCTTTCGACGGAACAGGTCTCGATTGAACAACAAGGAGATAATATACTGAAGTTTACGCCGACGGGGGCTGCCGCTGAAGCGGGGAGCCAGAATTGGAGTTCTGGTTGGGCGAGAACTTCTAATGACCTGATAATAGGGCACATCTATTACTATTCATTGATATATACAAGAATAGCCAAAAGGTCTGATATTGGAGACTTTAATCCCAATCAAGTGTTCATGTTGGCTTTTGGTGTAAACTATAATCTTGAATTTGGAAAACCTACCCTTTTGCGTAATGTAACAAAAGCGACAGATACTGTTCTTGGCGTGACCCTCAATGATTGCATCGTCTCTATTGAGAACATGCAGACCATCGACCTCACCCAGATGTTCGGCAGCGGCAACGAGCCTTCAACACCAGACGACTTCGCAAAGCGCCTCGGCTATTCAAGAATTGACGACGTGCCTTATATCCCTTACAACGAGGGGGAAATCGTGTCGTCATTCGCCGAGGGAATCAAGACCACCGACACAGAGGGTAAAGTCAGTGAAAGGAAGTGGAGCGAGACTCTGAAGAAATATTTCCCTGACGGGCTGAAGTCTGCCGGTTCCGCGTTTGACGAGATTACTCCGACGAAGGCGGTAAAGAGGATTGGCGCAGTGAATCTTGGAGATATTGCTTGGGGCCAAGGGGGGGCAAACAAGCGGACATCTTGGGTTCCAGACGTATTTAACTTAAAAGGAACTGCCGTTTTGCCAACTTCAATATACGAAGTTTCGAACATCAAAAACAATATATATATCACGAATAACTCGCATATTGTTGAGAATCAAATCCAAGATAAGGCGATATGCCTTAACCAGAACGGCTGGATTTATATCTACGATTCCACCTACGAAACAGCCACGCCTGAGCAGTTCAAGCAGTCGCTGCAAGGCGTCATGCTATACTACGAGATGGCCACGCCGGAAGAGACAGCCTACGACGAACTGAACCTCACGGAGCAGGTCGCAGAAGGCGGAACGGAGGAGGCGATAATCACCGAAGGCAAGACATCAACGCCTCTGCGAGCTGATATTGTCTATCCTATCGACGCCTACAACACCATCAAGGCGAACAAGACGAACATCGGCACATTGTCGAGCCTGAACACCGAAAGCAAGACTGACCTCGTTTCTGCAATCAACGAGTTGGTAGGCAAGGTCGGAGCGCTTGAAGCTAAGGCAAAGGAATCAGTAACCAACGAAGCAACGGAATAATATGAACAGGATGAACATTGAAGGAGTGAGGGAGGGCTATGTAAGGCTCTCCTCTCCAAACGGAATAATCGACACGCGCAACGGCGATATTTTCGCGGAAGTGATTGTCAAGGAAAAGAGCGCGAAGTGGTTCAAGGATGTAGAGGACAAGGAGGGATAGGATGGACGAGATAATCAAATCACTTAATCTCCCTGACGGACTGAGCCGGGGAATTATGATAGCCTTCCTGCTCTGCGTGCTTGTCTGCGCAGCTGCGCTGATTGACATGTGGACCGGAATTGACGCGGCAAAAACGAACAAGGAAAAGATTATGAGCCACGGACTTCGTAAGACTGTGAGGAAGATTATAGACTATCTGAGGATTGTATATTTCTTCCTGCTCATTGACATGCTCGGAGCTGTATTCACGTGGTATAGCCTGCCTTATTGTGCGATTTTAGCGACTTTAGGCGTACTGCTTATCGAAGGGCGTTCAGTTATTGAGAACTCCAAGAAAAAGAAGAGCGCGGCAGGCAGGGTTGTTGACGTCGTTCAGGAGATTATCTCCTGTGTGGACAGCGAGAAGGCACAGAAGGTTATAGAGATGATTAAGGAAGAGCCGAAGCACAACATAGGAAATAAAGAATAATGACAACAATTACAAGTGACACATTGCGGAAGATTTATCCGCTGTCTAAAAACATTGAAAGGTACGCGGTGGCACTGGACAAGGCGATGCAGGAGTGCGGCATTGACACTGCTGCAAGGGCGAGGACCTTCCTCGCACAGGTCGGCCACGAATCGGCGCAACTGAACCGCGTCGAGGAGAATCTGAAGTATTCGGCACAGGCGCTGAGAAAGGTGTTCCCGAAGTATTTTCCGACCCAGCAGGAGGCTGTGATGTACGCATACCATCCTGAGCAGATAGCCAACCGCGTCTATGCTAACCGAATTGGCAACGGCAATGAAAAGAGCGGCGACGGGTGGAAGTTCCGAGGCCGCGGACTGATTCAGATTACAGGCAGAGACAACTACGTGGCGATGTCAGCGCTGATGGGAAAGGACTTGACCGTCTGGCCCGATGCACTTCTGATGCCGCTGGATGCCTGCCGCTCTGCTGCCTTATGGTGGAAGACAAACGGCCTGAACACATTGGCGGACAAACTTTCAGAAGCCAGAGAACGCAAGACCTTCGAGGCAATCACCAAGAGGGTAAATGGTGGTATGAACGGCATTGACGACAGATGGGAGATTTACCAGAGGGCTAAAGCGGCAATCGTGTGACCAAAAACGGGAAGCGCCTTCCTACGACGCTCCCCGATAACGAGTATCTATTAGTGCTTTATCCAGAGCCTGAACACTTTGCTATGCTTCGGATAGATGCGCACGCCGTTCTTGGTTATATACGTACAATAGATATAATGCCCGTTTGGCTGTTTTTTCGCTGAACTCATCATTAACACCTCCTTTTTGTTTGAGAATTAAGATTTTTGCCCTTCCTACGAGGCAAAAATAAAAACCCGGCAGTAGGAATACCGGGTTCTTTCTCCGAATTAGATTTCTAATGGGAGGCTGATTGGAGGTGTTAATTCTGAAATCAGCGAAAAAACTTTGCAAATGTAAGAGTTTTTTGCACACAAAAGCAAATTTTATTAACAAAAAGTAGCATAAAGTAAAATAAAGTTTACATAGATGAGACTTTTAGAACATTATCAAAATGCTAAAGAATAGGAAAATACAACTGGTGTCATTTCTTCCCGAACTGGTGTCATTTCTTCCCGAACTGGTGACATTTGCTCTGCTTGCCGTGCTTGTGACATCCTGCGGCAGTTCACGACATGCAGTAACCAGTATCGAGACACACGACAGCACCAAGGTGGAAGTCAGGACGGAGCGAATAGAGCACATAGACACAATCTATGTCGAGCTGCCGAGGCAAGTGGAGCGCATAGTTACACAGGACACGACATCGCGCCTCGAGAATGACTATGCCGTGTCGGAGGCAAGGGTCGAGGCTGGTATGCTTCACCACACGCTGGAGACCAAGGCGGCAAAGATACCTGTTCTCTCCAAGTCCACCATCGAGAAGAAGGACAGCGTCACGACTAATTCGAAGTCTGAAGTCGAAAAGGAAAAGGTCTATATCGAGAAAGAGCTGACGGCATGGCAGCGCTTCAGGTTGCGCGGCTTCTGGATCCTCGCGGCAATCGTTGCCGCCATTGGGTTCTGGAAATTCCGGAGGCCGATTCTCGGTTTGCTTACGAAATTGATTTCGTAAGCAAAAAAAGAGGGGCATAAAAAGTCCCCGACTTGCAAGAGCAAGATTTGTTTAGCGCCAACTAAAAGAAAAACCCACACCAGCAATACGAGGGCACTATTGCCTCGGTAATTGAATGGTGTGGGTCTGTTTTTCTTTCGTTGTTGGCTGAGGCGAAGATAACTAATAAAAATTGAATAAGAAATGAAAAAATCAGAAATTTTTGCCTCAGTGCTCGCAGACGTCTCTGCGGAGACCGAAATCGACAGTGACCGGATACTCTCTTCGGAACGAAAGGAGGAGGTCGTGGACGCGCGTTATCTCGTCATCTTCCTGCTGCTCGGCAACGGCTTCTATCCGGCAATGATTGCGGAGAGAATGGGTTTGTCGGCACGTGCCGTAAGGAGCGCAATATCGGGGTTCGAGGCACGCCTCGCGAACTCGGCAGGTCTGCGTCTGGTATGCCAGAGGCTGTCTCGGAAGTGGCTCGTATAAACAGGGAAATAACGCGGAAGTAATAGACACGGAACGCGGTGACAACCTCCTGAATTTCAGCGAATATGTTGATATGTTTGCATCACGATGTACACGTGCCAGTACCGCCGAAGGCTCAAGAGGCGGGTAACACTAATACCAACATATTATGTCAGAAATGGTAGATAAAATCTATTGTTGCGATAGGGGTAACAATGATATTCTTGCTGCCGCGATGCTCGGCAAGCGCGATACCGATCCGATGGCGTTGATGGCTGCAATGAACGGCGGGGCCAACAACTGGATGAACAATCCATGGATGTACCTGATATTCCTCGCACTCTTCGGAGGAAACGGATTCGGCTTCGGGAATAGAGGTCTTCAGGGCACTGAAATTCAGAGTCAGATTGATTCTCTAAGAAATCAGATGGCAGACAACCACAACAGCGACCTGCTGATGTCGGCAATCAAGGGCAATGACAATGCAATTTCCGCACTTGCGGCAAGTCTCAACTGCGACTTCAACCAGTTGCAGGGAGGAATATGCGCAGTCCGCTCGGCTATCGAGCAGGTAGGAGGACAGGTCGGCTTTTCGGCTGAGCGCGTCATAAATGCCGTAAATATGGGCGACTGCAACGTCATCCAGGCAATCAAGGACTGCTGCTGCAACACACAGCAGAACATCCTCCGGATGGGCTACGAGAACCAGCTCGGCCAGAAGGATATCGAATACAAGATTCAGACTGGACTTGACTTCGTGAACAGGAGCGTCGAGCGCGGCTTCTCCGGCATCGGCTTTCAGATGCAGCAGGACAAGTGCGACATTGTGCGCGCAGGTCAGGACAACACTCAGCGCATTATTGACACCCTCAATAGTCACTGGCAGGCTGACCTCCAGCAGAGGTACAATGACGCACGTCTCGAGCTCTCGCAGCAGAAGCAGAATGCTGAACTCATCGCGGCTCTCAAGCCGACAGCTACCACAGCTGGGGCATAGTCCCATTTGTATTACGGAGTGGAGGGGTAAGAATCTCTCCACTCATAATTATTTCAAGCTATGTACTTCAAAGATCTGAAACAAAACTATCCCGTATATATCCTCGACAAGCAGACACTGACGTTGACTCAAGGCAAGGCCGTTGCCGTCGGTTTCCCTCGTATGGAAATGAATCCTGCTGCCGGCAAGTCCGGGATGGTTGTCGATGTCTCCATAGTAGCGGACGGCAAGACAGCCAATTATGTTATCCCTGAAAACCTTTCAGTTACTTATGCAGGCAACCTTGTCTTGTCCGTGGACAGGCAGGGACTTGCAGGAGAGGTCGAATCCATGAAAGTGACCGCAGAACAGGCAATTGCCTCGGTTGAACAACAGAAGCAAATCCTTGAAAAATCGACTACGCTGCTGGCAGAACTGAATCCGACGTACCGCGAGAAGCAGGAAACGGAACAGCGTTTCAGTAAGATTGAAGCGTCAATGGGTGAACTCAAGGACATGCTTTCAAGACTGGTGAACCAGCCGAGCAAAATGTAACAATTCTAAATTAGCAAGATTATGGACACGAATATAATTGCGGACAGGTTCATGGATCTCCTCCGCGAAAGGATAGACACTGAAACAGGGCAGGCAATCATCCTGAAGCTCATCGAGACGATGGATGCGGAATCGGCAAGCGCCATAGCGGACGAATGCGAGGACTTCGTAAGATATCGCGAATATCTGTCAGAGGATGAGGCTGAAGACATTGTCCGGAAGTTCGTCAATTTCGACGGCTCCCGAGGCGCACACTGGGAGGATCCAGATGAAGCGTTCCAGGTCCTTCAGAATCTCAACATCCGCTTCGAGGAAGACGGCGAATACAATCGTTGGGCGTTCTTCGCTGTACTGAACATGATATGGTCGGACGACTGGGGCGTGCTTCGGAACTATGCAAGCCCGGAGCAGGAAGCCCGCGTCTGCGCGGAACTTGCCCAGGCTAAACTGGAGGACAAGGACAAAGTGTTCTCCGTCAGAAAATATTTCAGCCTCTGACGAAACATCGCAAAAAATACATATCTTTGCAACCGATTTTGAGACGATTGGGAATTAAGGTTTTTCCGATTTTTTACAAATGTTTACAAATAGTTTAATAATGTGAAAAATCAGAATTGAGATAATCGCTTGTAATTCACTTAATTACAATACTTATATATAATGAACTGCCAACATAAAATGGAATTGTTTGCCTGCAGGGCCTCAAAGGACTTTGCCGCAAAAGTCGTTGCTGAACTTAACAAACTTCAGCCGGAAGGAGAAGGTGAAATTCATCTTGGAGATTCAGAAGTCACTGTCTTCAGTGACGGAGAGTTCCAGCCTTCATTTACTGAAAGCGTACGTGGAGCCACCGTATTTGTGCTCCAGTCCACATTCCCGCCTGCAGAGAATCTGATGGAACTGCTCCTCACCATCGATGCAGCCAAGAGAGCGTCCGCTTACAAAGTGATTGCCGTGATGCCTTACTTCGGCTGGGCACGCCAGGACAGAAAAGACAAGCCGAGAGTGTCTATCGGAGCCAAACTCGTGGCAAACCTTCTTTGCGCAGCAGGGGTGGACAGGATAATGACCTGCGACCTTCATGCTGACCAGATCCAGGGTTTCTTCGATATTCCTGTGGACCATATTTATGCAAGCAAGGTGTTCATACCTTACCTCAAGTCGCTCAACCTCGAGAATATGGCCATTGCAGCCCCTGATATGGGCGGCGCCAAGAGAGCCAACGCTTATGCCAAGGATCTCGCCTGCCCGGTGATCATCTGCCACAAGTCCAGAGAGAGGGCCAATGTGGTGGCTTCCATTACCGCTATCGGAGAAGTTGAGGGCAAGAACGTGGTTATCGTGGATGACATGATCGATACCGCTGGAACATTGACCAAGGCCGCTGACATCCTTATTGAAAAAGGAGCGAAGAGCGTGAGAGCCTGCGCGACCCACGCCATCCTTTCAGGACCGGCTTATGACAGGATCAATGCTTCCAAGCTCTCTGAGGTGTATGTGACTGACACGATTCCTCTTACGGCAGATCCTGCAGTGGACAAGAGCAAGATCAAGGTGGTTTCAATGACCGAGACATTTGCGAGAATTATCCGCAAGGTCTGCGACAACGAGCCTATCAGCCCTGAGTTTATTTTTTAAGACATTGACAAATCCCTCTCCTTTGCGGAGGAGAGGGTAACATTATATTATGAAAGTTTTTCTTGCAGCATTGATACTTATCGGAATCGGAGTCGCCGGAATGTGTTTCAACATCATCTTCCGCAACAAGGCGTTTCCGCAGACCGATGTCGGGTCCAACGACAACATGAAGAAAATGGGCATCAGATGTATGCGCGAGGAAGACGACGAACGTTTTTCGAAAACGGAAGGCGGAAAGAAGAACGGAGCGACTTGTTCCGGTACGTACAGCGAGTCGTGCATCGGCTGCGGCTTGTATCCGTCAGAGAAAAAAGCAGACAAGAAGGGCTGAGGCCCGATTATATACGAAGCCCGGGATACGGGAAAAACAATCTTCTCGTGAGAGCAGATATCAAGGTATTAAAAAGATGAGTTTAGTAGCAATCGTAGGACGCCCTAATGTGGGCAAGTCCACACTTTTCAACCGCCTCGTAGGTATGAGGCAGGCCATTGTAGATGAAACCGCAGGCGTGACACGCGACAGGCATTATGGAAAATGCGAATGGTGCGGCAAGGAGTTTTCAGTGGTGGATACCGGTGGATATACTTCCGGTTCGGATGACGTTTTCGAAGAAGAAATCAGAAAACAGGTAGTAATCGCTATTGAGGAAGCGGATCTGATATTGTTCATGGTGGAGGCCGCCACGGGCATCACCGATTACGATTCGGAAATCGCCGACCTGCTCAGAAGGAGCGGCAAACCGGTAGTCGTGGCCGTGAACAAGGTGGACTCCGGTGAAAAGATGTTCGATACATATCAGTTCTATGGTCTTGGTCTCGGTGAAATTTTCAGCATATCGGCAGCCAATGGCGGTGGAACGGGTGACCTCCTGGACGAGGTGCTCAAGAAACTGCCGGAGGATACGGAAGCGGAGGACGAGCATCCTGGCGTTCCGCGTATCACCATAGTAGGCAAGCCGAATGTCGGCAAATCCTCTCTTACAAATGCGCTTCTCGGCGAGGAGAGAAATATCGTGACTTCCGTTGCCGGAACCACAAGAGATTCAATATCATCGTATTACAATAAGTTTGGCCACGAGTTCATGTTCGTGGACACTGCAGGAATACGTAAGAAGAACAGAGTCAGCGAGGATCTGGAGTTCTATTCTGTGATGCGTTCCATCAGGGCCATCGAGCACAGTGACGTCTGCATCATGATGATAGATGCCACTACCGGTATGGAGGCGCAGGACATGAATATCTTCAATCTTATCAAGAAGAACAGGAAGGGCTGCGTCCTGGTAGTGAACAAATGGGATCTTTTCGAGAAGGAAAGCAATACTCTCGCAGAGTACACCAAGTCGCTCAGGGCAAGGATAGCTCCGTTCAGCGATGTTCCTATCATTTTCACGTCAGTGCTCAAGAAGCAGAGAATCCTGGATGTGCTCAATGAAATCGGCCACGTGTGGGCCAACTACTCCAACAAGATTTCCACATCCAAGCTCATGGATGCCATGCTGCCGGAAATCGAGAACTATCCTCCGCCGATGTGGAAGGGCAAGCTCGTGAAAATCAAGTATATGACACAGCTTCCTACCAAGTTCCCGGCATTTGCGTTCTTCTGTAATCTCCCGCAGTACATCAAGGAACCGTACAAGCGTTTCCTGGAAAACAAGCTGAGGGAGCACTTCGACCTCACAGGCTGTCCGGTACAGCTGTTCATGAGGCAGAAATAAGTAACTTCCGACAAATAAAAAATCAGCGGCTCATTTTATGGACCGCTGATTTTTTTATTTTTCTCTGAGAATCTTCAACTGCTGAATCTTGTAGGTGACTTGCTTGTAACTGACGAAGATCGTGACTTCGAACGTCTCGCCCCCTGCATTCAGGCGTCCAACCGCGTATTTCATATTGGAACGGCCTGCAGTATGTGTGATTTCGAAACCTCTGGGCGTGTAGCTGTCGAAGAAGGCTTTCAGGATCTGCCGTGCCTGGTTCTTGCTCGAATCGCTCGTGTTCGAGATGACGGATATCTCCAGGTTGTCATCGAACCATGCGGCCAGTTTCTCTGCATCTCCCTGCCTGATGTACTTCGCGATGGGGATGAATACATCATATCCCTCATCCTGAGCATAAGAATCTATGCCGCAGCACATTGCTGCCGCAGTCGTGAACAAAACGATGAAATGTCTTATGCCCATAAGTGTATAACTTGCTTTTTTCGGCCCTTAATAACAGCAAATACCGAGCCAATTGGAAATCATCCCAAAAGAAGTTATTTTTGTACCCGTATGAAGATGACTTTGATTACAGTCGGAAAGACTGACGTGAAATGGGTTAGGGAAGGTCTGGACCTGTACAAATCCAGACTGACGCATTATATACAGTTCAATGTCGTGGAAATACCTGAACTGAAGAATGTGTCCTCATTGACCCGGGATCAGATAAAGGCTCGCGAAGGCGAACTCCTGCTCGCGCAGATCCGTCAGGGAGACGATGTGATTCTTATGGACGAGCACGGCAAGCAGTTCCGTTCGGTGGAATTCGCGTCAATGCTCCAGAACAAGATGGCCTGTAGCGGAAGGGACATCGTCTTCGTGATCGGCGGGGCATACGGATTCTCTCGCGAAGTGTATTCGCGTGCCGATTCCAAGATTTCGCTTTCCGAGATGACGTTTTCCCATCAGATGGTCAGAGTGATTTTCACGGAACAGCTCTATCGCGCCTTCACCATAATGCGCGGTGAGCCATATCATCACGAATAACAAGTAATATGGCAGCATTGAAAGAGAAACTGGTAAAATGCTGGAAAAGCCTTTTCGGCAAGAACGTGTGGGCGATATTGGTCGGCATAGCGTTCCTGCTCATGTTGGCGAACCTGTTCGTGGACAGGCGTGGAGATTTTTCGGATTATGCCACCAGACACTTCGACAAAGTGCTGAACAAGCGTTTTGCCCAGCTTGAAGACTATATGCAGGAAGCATTGGACCAGAGCCCGGGCGGATGGCTGAAGCTTGAAGACGTGCCTGAAGATATGGTGATTTACCGCTATTACAGCGATTCGCTCCAGTCTTGGGTCAATCAGTTTTCTCTGGACAATGATGATATCAGCCATAAGCTTGTAGTCCAGCGGTTCGGCAATCTCCGATACAACTTCGTGTCACCTCTCGTGGAGGCAGACACGACAGTAAAATACCTGAGCATCGGCCCTAAATGGTATCTTGTGAAATCATTGACGGACAGGAACGGATGCCGCGTAATCGGCGGTCTTGAAGTCCGTAACACCTTGGATACCAGGTCGGTAAACGGGGTAAACCCTAAGTTCCGCCTCTCAGACAGGTTTTCGCTCCATCCTATCAGTACGAGTGGCGGCTCCGTGATTTCGGTCAACGGGTATCCGCTCATGAAACTCATACAGGAGGCTACCAGGATCGCTCCGATACTGCCGGACACGACCCTGCTGTGGCTCTCCGCCGCATTCTTCGTGATAGGAGTGCTGACATTCCTGTATTTCAACAGGAGCCTCAGGTCAATGTGGTTTTCCATCCTGTCCATAACCGTGGCGATGCTTGCGTTCTATATAGTCGGATACGGAATGCAGAGCTCCGATACGCTGTTCTCGCCTACATTGTATGCGGACGGCCCTATATTGTATTCCCTCGGCGCGGTATTGATAATAAACATCTGGCTGGTACTGGTATTCGCCTGCCTCTACATTGCCGAGAGTCCTGTCCGGGAATTCATGAAGTCAAGCCTTGTGCACAAACGTCTGACCATCGCATTCGTGTTGCTTTCTGATATTCTCGTAATCGCTTATACGGCAGTTACTTTCAGAAGCCTTATCCTGAATTCCAACATATCCCTGGAACTCTACAAGATAGTCCAGCTCGGCCGTTTCTCGCTGTACATATATCTGTCCTATCTGGCATTGGTATCCACCATTCCGCTTTCCCTGCAGATAATCAGGATTGCCGTGTTCAATGATACGGGACTGAAATATGACGTGTTCTCACGTACCGGAAGATCCGTGTTCGCGATCTTCAGTGCGGTGTTTTTCCTGCTGATGTTCTCACTGCTCGGGACGCAGAAGGAAACCAACCGCGTGCAGATCTGGCTGAACCGTCTGTCCATAGACCGGGATCTCGGACTGGAACTCCAGTTGAGGGGCATGGAGAATGCGATCGCGGCGGACAATTCCATCCCGGAAGTGATGGCAGCCACCAATGATTACAAGATCATATTGAACAGAATCACGGAAACCTACATGAACAGGATTTCCAAGGACTTCGACATAAGCGTCTATCTGTTCAAGGAGAACATCTCCGATCCGCAGGTGGCCAAGTATTTCAATGAAAGGGTGGTGAATGCTGTCCCGATTGCTCCTGAATCCAGATTCGTGTATAGCCGTACAGCCAACGGAATGGCCCAATATACCGGAATGTTCGTCTATTATTCCCCGAAGAACGGCACTACCAAGATGCTGCTCGGCGTGAATTCGAAATCCGACAAGAATGAGCGGGGCTATGCCTTTGTGCTCGATTCTTCATCTCCGGGCGCTGTCGTGATACCTCCGCAGTACTCATTTGCCAAGTACATTGACGGAAAACTTGTAAGCTACAAGGGTGATTATCCTTATCCTACAGTGCTCAACGGCAAATTCAGGACGCATGATGTAGAAGACGTGTCGGAAAGGCTGTCGGTAGATGCCTACGTGCATTTCTACAGCCACCTCTATCCTGACGAGAGCATTGTCATATCCCGTCCGCGCATCGGTGCGTCCCAATACGCACTCGCGGCCTGTATGCTGTGGCTGGCGGCCTATTCCTGGATAAGCCTGATTGGCTGGCGGAGGAAAAAGTACGGCAATTTCGAGAAGAATTACTACAAGTCCAGGGTGAATACGGTGCTGTTCCTGTCAATGCTCATGACACTGGTGACGATGAGCACGATCATGGTGTTCTTCGTATATAAAAGGAATGATGCCAATGTGATGAGGCTGATGACCAGCAAGATCACCACCATCCAGTCCCTGATGGCGAACCGTGTCAGATACTGCTCTTCCTACAGCGATGTGGCTTCACAGGATATGGCGAGCATAATGGATGATATCGGAAACTACACCCGTTCCGACATCACGCTCTATACTCCGGGAGGCAGGGTGTTCAATACTACCGCACCTGAAGTGTATGAGAAGATGTTGCTCGGCTCCAGGACGAACCCTGAGGCCTACAGGAACATAATGTACAGCAACAAGCGGTTCTACATCCACCGTGAAAGCATAGGCGGCAGGAATTTCTACACGATGTATGCCCCGATATTCAATGACAAGGGCAAGATCCTCGCGATTCTGAGTGCGCCATATACCGATTCCGGACTTTCATTCAAGCAGGATGCCGTCTTCCACTCGGTCTTCGTGATAACAGTGTTCTTCATCTTGCTGATAATCACCAGGTTTCTTACGACAAAAGTGGTGGACAAGATGTTCCGGCCGATAGTGGAGATGGGCAGAAAGATGATTTATGCGAGAACCGGCGGACTGGAATATATCATATATGACAAGGAAGATGAAATTTCCAGCCTGGTAAGAGCCTATAATCTCATGGTTCATGACCTCTCGGAATCCAGCAAGCAGGTGGCCCAGGCTGAGCGTGAAAGGGCCTGGAGTGAGATGGCGCGTCAGGTGGCTCATGAGATCAAGAACCCGCTTACTCCGATGAAGCTCCAGATACAGAGGCTGATACGGCTCAAGAGCAAGAACGATCCTACCTGGGAAACCAAGTTCGAGGACATATCCCGCCTGATTCTGGACAGCATTGAAGTACTTACGGATACGGCCAATGAATTCTCGACATTCGCCAAACTCTATACTGAGGAGATGGTGCCTATCAATCTTGACGATATGGCATCCGACCAGATCTCGATGTTCGATGACAAGGAAAACATCAGTTTCGGCTATTACGGACTGAAAGATGCGTGGGTGACCGGGCCGAAGCCGCAGCTGATACGTGTGTTCGTTAATCTGCTTACAAATGCCGTGCAGGCGATTGAGAACCAGCAGACAGAAGACAAGGAAGCGGGTAGGGAACCGGAACTTGGCCATATAGTCCTGTCATTGCGAAACAGTTCGAAGGAAGGATTTTATGATATAGTATTGGAAGACAGCGGTCCTGGAATCAAGGATGAAAACCGCAGCCGTCTGTTTACTCCGAACTTCACCACCAAGAGCGGCGGAACCGGCTTGGGACTCGCCATCTGCAAGAATATCCTCGAAAGATGCGGCGGCGAGATCTTCTACAGCAAGTCGTTTGTGCTCGGCGGCGCATGCTTTACCGTCCGATTCCCTAAAGGCAAACGCTGATTGACAGAAATATTTATTACATTTGTCCGAAACCAACAGTAAAAATGCATAATATACCAGATATAATCATTGCCATAGACGGCTACTCATCAACAGGCAAAAGTTCCTTCGCGAAACTGATAGCCAAAGAATTCTCGTTCCTGTATCTCGACTCGGGGGCGTTGTACAGGGCTGTGACCCTGTATGCGATGGAGCATGGCATGGTGCGGGAAGACGGCAGCATTGACAAGGATGCTCTTGTCGACGCGCTCCCCGGCATTGACATTCATTTCGAGTATTCGCCCGAAGGCAGCCATACTTTTATCAGTGACCAATGTGTGGATTCGCAGATCAGGACCTTGGCTGTGTCTTCTCATGTGAGTCCGGTGGCGGTGATTCCCCAGGTGAGGAATTTCGTGGATGAACTTCTCGTCTCCTACGGAAAGAACGGACGCATTGTCATGGACGGACGCGACATCGGCACGTCTGTTTTCCCGAATGCCGATCTGAAGATCTTCATGGTGGCGGATGACAAGGTCCGTGCGCAAAGACGTCTGAATGAAATGGTTGCGGGTGGACAGAATCCCGATTTTCAGGAGGTTCTCGAGAATCTGAAAAGCCGCGACTACATAGACTCCCACAGGGAGACTTCTCCGTTGAGGCAGGCTGAAGATGCGGTGGTTCTGGACAATTCTGATATGACATTGCAGGACCAGATGGTCTGGATAAAAAAACTGGTTGAGGAAAGATTCGGCAAGTAAGTTATGGCAATATCCGTGGAAATAGACCCTGGTTCAGGTTTTTGCGGTGGCGTTATCCGTGCTGTAAGCAAAGCGGAGGATGTGTTGTCTGAAAGCGGGGGAAAGAAATTGTATTCGTTGGGCTCCATTGTCCACAATGAATCTGAGCTCGAACGGCTCCGCTCTCTCGGTCTCGTTACGGTGTCGGCGGAAGACCTGGAGACACTTCCACGTGGCTCCAGGGTGCTTATAAGGGCGCACGGCGAGCCGCCTGCCACATATCGTGCTGCGGACAGGTTGGGCCTTGATGTTATGGACTGCACCTGTCCCGTGGTGCTGAAACTCCAGAAAAGCATCAGGGAGGCCTATGTCAGGGTCAATGCCGCTGGCGGCAGGATTCTCATTTTCGGTAAAGTCGGTCATGCTGAGGTCCTCGGGCTTCTCGGCCAGGTGGACGGCGATGCCTTGGTAATAGAAAATATGCAGATGCTCGACGAGGCCATCAGTTCCGGAAAGATAAATCTGGACGCTCCTGTGGAAATCTTCTCGCAGACAACCAAGAGTCCCGCTGAATATGCTACCATCTGCTGCGCCCTGGAAGAGGCGATGGCGAAGGAGCACGAAATGTCTCCGGTCCTTTTCAAGGGAACTGAACTTCTGGTGGTGCACGACACCATATGCCAGCAGGTGGCAGGGCGCCATAAACGCCTGTCTGAGTTTGCATTGTCCCATGACATCATCATATTCGTGTCCGGAAAGGACAGCTCCAACGGAAAGGTTCTCTGTGACTTGTGCCGCTCCGTGAACATAAGGACGTACAATGTGAGCGGGGCCGGAGAAGTCCGCAAGGAATGGTTCCGCCCGGACGACCGTGTGGGGGTGTGCGGCGCCACGTCCACGCCGAAATGGCTGCTTGAGTCAGTGGCCTCCCGGATTCGGGAATTTTGAGACTCGTACAAATTCTGACACATTATGGAAAGGGAAATTATAGATTTATACACACTTCAGACAAGTATCCGTTCTGCGCTTGAGGGCAATTTCCCCGACAAATTATGGGTTAAGGCGGAAATCAGCGCCATCAAATCAAGAAGCGGCGGGCATTGTTATCTGGAATTGTCCCAGAGCGGAGACGGCGGCCTGGTCGCCAAGTCTTCGGCGATAATATGGAGCTCCAAGTTCAGGATGCTTTCGCCTTATTTCCAGTCAGTTGCAGGCGTTCCTCTTCAGGAGGGAATCAATGTCCTCGTCCGCGTGCAGGTGAATTACAGCCAGCTATACGGTTTTTCATTGATCATAGATGACATTGATCCGGAATTTACTCTCGGCGACAAGGAGCGCGAGCGCCAGGCGACCATCGAACGGCTGAAGCGGGAAGGCCTGATGGACAGGCAGAAAGAGCTGGAAATGACGGCATTGCCTTATAGAATTGCTGTGGTTTCGGCTCCAGATGCGGCCGGCTACAGGGACTTTATGCGCCATCTTCACGAGAACGAATCGGCATTTGTCTTTCATACTGAGCTGTTCGAGGCTGTCATGCAGGGTGCGTCTGCGCCTTCATCCATTTCGGCGGCAATTTCAGCTGCTGCATCTGCGGAACCCGCTTATGATGCCGTGGTGGTGCTGAGAGGCGGCGGGGCAAAACTGGATCTCGCATGTTTCGATGATTATGAAGTGGCAGCGGCGATTGCAAGATGTCCGATACCGGTACTTACGGCAGTCGGACATGACCAGGACTATCATATATGTGATATGGTCGCGTGGCAGTATGTGAAAACCCCTACCGCGCTCGCCGATGTTTTTCTGGATATATATGCAGCTGAAGACCAGGAGATTCTGTCGTACAGTTCCCGTCTGAAACTGGCATTCCTCGGGAAAATCGCCACTATGTCGTCAAGCGTGGACCTGATGGAATCCAAACTGAAGATGGCATTGCAGAATAAGATCAATGCCTTGTCGGCGAAGGTGGATGTGCTCGAGGCGAGTATCTTAGGCGCGGATCCGAGGCGGATTCTGTCGCGCGGATATGCACTTGTTACTGATGATAGAGGAGTGGTGCTGAAAGCAGCGAAAGGAAAAAAGCCCGGCGACGGTATCAGAGTGGTGTTCTCTGACGGCTCTCTGGACTGTGAGGTGAAAGGCTGAAAAGTATTCTTTACATTTTCTTATTGGTTTCCAAACGGAAAATATCTAAATTGGTGGATGAAGATTATGGAGAAATTCGATTACAAAGAAGCGGTGCGTGAGTTGGAAAGCATTGCGGCCAAGGTGGAAGACCCTTCCACGGGGTTGGACGACATTGACAAGTATGTCAAGCGTTCAAAGGAACTGATTGCCGCGTGCAGGGCTTATCTGCGCACTGTACGTGACAAGGTTGACAAACTGGACACCATCTGAGGACGGAGGGTGCAAAACTTATAAATACACTTTCTATGGCAAAAAACACGTTCATATATGATTCGGATCCGTATCTGGCTCCCTACAAAGAAGCGATTGAAGCGCGTAGTGCCAGAATCGAAGCGGAAAAGGAAAAGATCGCCGTGGACGGTTCATTGTCCAAAGGCTTGAACAATCATCTTTATTACGGCCTTCACCGGGATGCTGACGGAGGCTGGGTGTTCAGGGAATGGGCTCCGAATGCCAACAGAATCTATCTCATCGGTGAATTCAACAACTGGAAACGCACGTCGGCCTATGCATTGACCCCGACAGGCGGAGGAAACTGGGAGATAAAGATTCCGGGCATGTTCCTCCATCACGGGGAACTGTACAAACTCTTCATCGAGTGGCCGGGCGGCGGAGGTGAGAGGTTGCCTTCCTACGTGCATCGTGTGGTGCAGGACCCTGTGACCAAGGTGTTCAGCGCACAGGTCTGGGAGCCTGAAAAGCCATATAAGTGGAAACATAAGGGACCGGGAGCGAGGCCGCATCCTCTTATATATGAATGTCATATCGGAATGAGTTCCGAGGACGAGAAGGTGGCCTCTTTCGAGGAGTTCCGTACCAATGTCCTTCCTCACGTGGAGAAACTGGGCTATGACACGTTGCAGATAATGGCCCTGCAGGAGCATCCTTACTACGGGTCCTTCGGCTATCAGGTATCCAATTTCTATGCATTGTCCTCCAGGTTCGGGACTCCGGAAGAGTTCAAGCATCTGGTGGACGATGCGCACGGGCGAGGTATCGCAGTGGTGATGGATATAGTCCATTCCCACAGCGTGGACAATGAGGCGGAAGGTCTCAGCCTTTTCGACGGACGTGAAGACCTGTATTTCTACAGCGGCAGCCAGGGACATCATCCGGCCTGGGGCTCACGCTGTTTCGACTACGGAAAATCAGAAACCAAATACTTCCTTCTGTCGAACTGCAAATTCTGGATGGAGGAATATCATCTGGACGGCTTCAGGTTTGACGGCGTGACCAGTATGCTGTACTGGGACCACGGTCTGGGCCGCGACTTCGTCGGTTATGACAATTATTTCAATGCAGGGGTGGACGAAAATGCCGTAACCTATCTTGCATTGGCCGCGATGCTGACAAAGGAACTGAATCCGGATGCGATAACCATCGCGGAGGACATGAGCGGAATGCCGGGACTGGCTGCCCCGTTCGCCTCGGGCGGTCTGGGCTTCGATTTCCGGATGGCTATGGGCGTAGCAGACCACTGGATAAAATGGCTTAAGGAAAAGAGTGACGAGCAGTGGAGTATGGGCGAAATCTGGTGGGAGCTGACGAACAAGCGTTCGGACGAGAAGACCATCAGTTACGCGGAGTGCCACGACCAGGCTTTGGTGGGGGACAAGACGCTGATATTCAGGCTGATGGACAAGGAAATGTACACGTCGATGAACATTGACTCCAAGAATCTTGTCGTGGACAGGGGCATGGCCCTCCACAAGATGATAAGGCTTCTGACGTTGGCGACGGCCGGTGACGGATATCTGACTTTCATGGGCAATGAGTTCGGGCATCCCGAGTGGATAGATTTTCCTCGCGCGGGGAATGGCTGGTCTTATAAATATGCGCGCCGACAGTGGTCGCTGTGCAAACCGGATTACCTCAGGTACAAGTATCTGATGAACTTTGACGAGGATATGATCCATCTGTTCCGGAAAGAAAACCTTTTATCCTTCAAGCCTGAGCTGATAAAGGCTGACGAAGAGGGTAAAGTGTTGGTTTTCCGGCGTGGAAATTATATCTTTGCAGTCGATTTCAATCCTACGAAATCTTTTGAGGGCTACGCATTTGAGGCACCTGAAGGAGAGTGGGAATTGGAACTTGACACTGACGAGAAGCGCTATGACGGTTTCTCGAGACTAATAGCCGGAGAAAAACACATTGCAGGTACTGAATTGAGAGTATATCTGCCTTGTCGTTGTGCGCTTGTGTTTAAGAAAACTAATAAATAGGATATGGCATTTTTGAAATTTAACAAGGCCGAGCTCGTAAACCTCTCGTATTCATTGAAGCGGGAGATTATCTGCGCGAACAAGACGGGGGCGTATTGCAACACCTCCATCGTGACGTGCAATACGAGGCGTTATCACGGTCTTCTGGGTGTGCCTGTCGATGCTTTCGGCGGGAATAAATACATGTTGCTGTCCTCGGTGGACGAGAGCCTGCTGGCGAACGGCAAGCTGTTCAATCTCGGCATCCACTGCTATGGTGACATATATGAGCCGAGGGGCCACAAATATATCATTGACTTTACTGCCGACCCGGTTCCGACTGTGGTTTACAGGGTAGGCGAGATGGAGTTCGTGAAGAGCATTCTGCTTGTTCCGGACAAGGATCAGGTGATGCTCAAATATGAGCTGCGCAAATCACCGGCCGATGTGTCTCTGATTCTCAAGCCTTTCCTCGCATTCAGGAATATCCACAGTCTGACGAAACGCAATTCTGAAGCGCGGACAGACTATGAGGAAATAGGCAATGGTGTGTCATTTAATATGTATCAGGGCTTTCCTGACCTCAATCTCCAGCTCAGCAATTCTGCTTTTGAGTTCAGATACAGACCTGACTGGTACAATGGCATCACTTATTCTGACGAGTCGCGCCGTGGATTTGAATGTAAGGAAGACCTCTTCGTTCCGGGAATTTTCGCGCTGAAGATGAAACAGGGCGATTCTGTGATATTGTCCGCATCCGTGGAGGAGGAGAATCCGAGAATGCTTACGCGAAAGTACAATTCCACGCTTTCCAAGATGCGTGATATCGGAAGTTATCACGACCAGCTTCTGCACTGCGCTGACCTTCTGGTGCGTGACCGCAATGGCCATAAACGCGTAACAGCCGGATTCTCATGGCTTTACACCGGACTGCTCAGAGAGACATTATATACATTGACTGGTCTTACGCTCTGCACCGGCAGAAAATCCGAATTTGAGGAGATTCTGGACAATCTCATCGCTGACAATCAGGAACGTTTCCTCACAAGGACCACCCAGATCGAGGCTCCGCTGATGCTCGGACTCGTTCTTCAGGAATATATCAATGCAGGTGCTTCCGCAAAGAAGGTATGGACCAAATACGGCGACTTTGTCAAGAAGGTGATCTGCAGTTATGCTCCGGGCGTGAGAAAGGAAGTGTCCCTGCAGCCTAACGGACTGCTGTGGGCCCAGAAAGACAAGACAGCATTGACATGGATGAATGCCTATATCGACGGCAATCCTGTTACGGAAAGGGCCGGATATCAGGTGGAGACCAATGCCTTCTGGTATGACATGCTTTCCTTCGCGCTGGAAATGGAAGGGAAATATGGCAAGAAGTCAGATGCCTTCGTCGCTGAGTGGACACCGATAAGAGACCTCGTGGCTGAGAACTATCAGAAGATGTTCTGGATGCCGGACAAGGGTTATCTTGCTGATTATGTGGACAATAACGGACAGAATACCGATGTTAGACCTAACCAGCTCTTCGCATTGGCCGTATTCCATCAGCCTGTGGACGATTCTGTAGTCGGCAGCATGATGAACATAGTGGACAGGGAACTTGTGACGGCTCGGGGAATCAGGACATTGTCTCCGCGTGATGAGAAATATAAGGGCGTCTATGAAGGAACTCAGCGTGAGAGGGACTTGGCCTACCATCAGGGCTGCGCATGGCCTGCACTGCTGATGCCATATGCAATAATCAAGTTCAAGATGCATGGTGCAGCGTTCTGCAAGCGCGCTGAATGGCTTATGGAAGGCTTCTATGCCGATTTGAACAAGCATGGCGTGGGTGCGTTCTCGGAACTTTATGACGGAGACCCACCTCATGAGCCGCATGGCGCCATCTCTTCTGCAATGAGTACGGCGGCGCTTCTGTACATGGAAAGTCTGATCAACAAATACAAGGAGGAACGATAATGAGAGTGCTGATGTTCGGATGGGAATTCCCTCCACATATTGCCGGCGGTCTTGGAACTGCTTGTTATGGAATAGTGAAAGGTCTCTCACACTGCGGAGTAAGCACGATGTTCGTGATGCCTTCCGCTTCGGGTGACGAGGACCAGAGCGCTGCGCAGATCATCAATGCCAGCGACGTGCCTGTTCAGATAACTGATACTATGAATGTAGATGATTTTCTGGACAAGGTACAGTTCGTGCATATCGGTACCAATATGGTTCCGTATCTGGACCCTGCCGAGTTCCACACCTTGGTGGAAGAGGACAGGAGACGTCAGGTGCGTGATTTCTCCGTACATTACGGACACACCTACAAGTTCTCCGGAAAATACGGTTCCAACCTTATGGAAGAGGTTGCCAGGTATGCCATGGTCGGCGGTACGATTGCGATGACACACAAGGACGAGTTCGATGTCATCCACGCGCACGACTGGCTTACATATATGGCCGGCATTGCCGCGAAACGTCTGTCCGGTAAACCTCTTGTGGTTCACGTTCATGCCACGTCATTTGACCGCAGCAGCGACAACAACATTGACACCCGCGTCTATGATATCGAGAAACGCGGAATGGAAGCTGCCGACAAGGTGATTACGGTGAGCGACCTGACCAGAAACATAGTCATAACGAAATACGGAATTGACCCGTCAAAGGTCGTGACAGTCCACAATGCGGTGGATTTCAGCGGCAGGAGCAATGTCAATGTCGAGAGGGGAGTGAAGGACAAGGTCGTCACTTTCCTCGGACGTATCACATTCCAGAAAGGACCTGAATATTTCATCGAGGCGGCTGCAAAAGTGCTGAAGAGATGTGACAATGTCCGTTTTGTGATGGCTGGAAGCGGTGATATGATGAACCGCTCGATACGTCAGGTGGCAAGGCTCGGCATTTCGGACAGGTTCCATTTCACCGGATTCCTCAGAGGAAAAGAGGTGCAGGAAATGTTTGCATTGTCAGATGTGTATGTAATGCCTTCGGTATCAGAGCCTTTCGGAATCTCTCCGTTGGAGGCGATGCGTACTGGCGTGCCTTCTGTGATTTCCAAGCAGTCAGGTGCGGCTGAGGTGCTCAAATATGCCTTCAAGGTGGACTTCTGGGATGTGGATGCGATGGCAGACGAGATCTATGCGCTTCTGAAGTATCCTGCATTGGCCAATTTCGCCTCAAAATATGGTTTTGACGAGGTCAACACGCTCAAGTGGAACAATGCGGCGGTCAAGATCAAGAATGTTTATGAATCAGTGATAAAATAAAAATTGACAGATATGAGTAAAAAAAGTCTATGCCTGTATTTTCAGATTCATCAGCCTGCCAGATTAAGGCTTTACAGGTTTTTCGATATAGGTAAGGATTCTCATTATTATGATGATTTTACCAATAGGACCATCCTCCGGAGAGTAGCGCAGAAGTGTTATCTTCCGATGAACAGCCTCCTGCTGGATCTTATCAAGAAACACAAGGGCGCGTTCAAGGTGGCGTTCTCCATTTCCGGTTCCGCTCTCGAGCAGTTCGACAGATATGCTCCGGAAGTGATCGACAGCTTCAAGGCATTGGCCGATACCGGATGCGTGGAGTTCCTTTGCGAAACATATTATCAATCACTCGCTTCGCTGGCATCTCCGGCAGAGTTCAAGCATCAGGTCCTGAAACACAAGGCCGCCATTGAGAGCCATTTCGGAGTTACTCCGGTGACATTCAGGAACACTGAGCTCATTTACTCTGACACCATAGGCGCACAGGTATATGAAATGGGCTTCCATACCATGCTTACCGAGGGAGCAAAGCATATCCTCGCATGGCGCAGTCCGGATTTCGTATATACCGACGACATGCAGCCTCGTCTGAAGCTTCTGCTCAGGAACTACGTTTTCAGCGATGACATAGCATTCCGTTTCTCGGACAAGTGCTGGAACGAATGGCCTCTCACGACAGACAAGTTCCTGTCATGGATGAAAAACGAGGTAAGCGCGTCAGGTGATGTCATCAACCTGTTCATGGATTATGAGACATTCGGCGAGCACCAGAGCTCCGCATCCGGAATTTTCGACTTCATGTCATATCTTCCGACAGCTGTCGTTTCCGACGGCACTTTCGAGTTCAATACTCCGGCTGAGGTGGTCAAGAAGTTCAAGCCTGTTTCCGAGCTTGAAGTCGATGAACCTGTCTCATGGGCAGACGAGGAGCGCGATGTCACCGCATGGCTCGGCAACGAGCTCCAGCAGGAGGCGTTCAACAAGCTGTATGCTCTGTATGAGAAGGTTGCATTGATCAATGATCCTGCTCTGTTCAATGACTTCGGACATCTTCAGGAGAGTGACCACTTCTACTACATGTGCACGAAATTCTTCTCTGACGGGGAAGTCCACAAATATTTCAACCCGTATGACACCCCTTACGAGGCGTTCATCAACTATATGAACGTTTTGAGTGACTTTATTATCAGAGTAGATGAGGAATATTCAACAAGTGTTGCTAAATTTGCAGCTCCGAAAGAAACCGAGAACAAGGTGAAAGCCAAGGCGGTAAAGAAGGTAAAGGACGATAAGGCTGAGAAAACTGTGAAGAAGCCGGTCCGTACCGTGAAAGCCAAGGCGGTAAAAAAGAAGACTGAAAAATAATGGCAAAAGAGTTGAACAAACCTGATTATCTGTTTGAGGTCAGCTGGGAAGTGTGCAACAAGGTCGGCGGAATCTATACGGTGATAGCCACCAAGTCCCTCTTCCTCAGATCCCAACTGAAAAGACATCATATACTTATAGGTCCTGACGTCTGGATGGATACGGATGCGAATCCTGATTTTCACGAAGACCCGCTGTTGTGGCAGGACTGGAGACTAGAGGCTGCCAAGAGCGGCCTCCGTCTCAGAATAGGGCGCTGGAACGTGCCGGGCAATCCGGTTGCGATCTTAGTGGATTTCAAGCAGTTCCTTACGGAGACTGACGGCATTCTTACCAAGTACTGGGAACTGTACGGAGTGGATTCCATAACAGGAAACTGGGACTACAAGGAATCAGCCCTCTTCGGATATGTTTCAGGTAAAGTCATTGAAAGCTACTGTAATTTCTTTCTGTCACCTGCCGACAAGGTTGTTGCGCAGTTCCATGAATGGCAGACAGGTGCAGGTGTCCTGTATCTGAAATACAAGAAACTTCCGATAGCAACGGTATTTACGACCCACGCGACTGTCGTGGGCCGTTGCCTTGCCGGAAACAATCTTCCGCTGTATGACTCCATGCAGTCGTACAATGCTGAAGAAAAGGCGAGACAGTTCAATGTCACCGCACTCCATTCTCTCGAGAAGAAGTCTGCGGAAAATGCTGACGTGTTCACTACGGTCAGCGAAATCACTGCAATAGAATGTGAGCATTTCCTCGGAAGGCAGGTGGATGTGGTTACGCCGAACGGATTCGAGAACAGTTTCACGCCTGCGACCGACCAGGAGTATGACGAGAAGCGCAATGCCGCAAGAGGCAAATTGCGTGAGGTCGCTTCTGCAATGTCCGGTTGCGAGGTGGCGCAGGACGCTATCCTCATCGGTATAGGCGGACGTTACGAGTACAGGAACAAGGGCATTGACGTATTCATTGACGCAGTTTCCAAAATCAAGAACTCGGACTTCCGCGGCAAGGAGATACACGCATTCGTGATGATTCCGTCAGGTCATAACGGGGCGGACCGCGAGCTCGTGGCCAAACTCTCCGGAAAGAGTGACAGCTCCTATACGACTCAGGTTACACATTATCTGATGACACCTGAGTATGACCAGATTACAAGGCGGTTCAGGGAACTCGGCCTGGACAATTCCAAAGACTCCAACATCAAGATATATTTCGTTCCGTCATATCTCAACGGTACGGACGGAGTGTTCAACATGAAGTACTACGACCTGCTCGTGGGACTTGATTTGGCATTGTTCCCGTCATATTATGAGCCTTGGGGTTATACTCCGCTCGAGAGCCTTGCGTTCCGTGTCCCTACATTGACCACGACACTTGCCGGTTTCGGCCTTTGGGTGGATACCCATTATAACAAGGAACATCCTGGTATCGAGGTGGTAAAGAGGACCGACTCCAACTATTTTGAGGTCGTGGATGCAGTCGCTTCACGAATCCGCGAGATCGCATTGGTAACAGACGAACAGAGAAAAGAATATATGGACAATGCCAAGGATGTATCATCCATCGCATTGTGGGAAAATCAGATAAAATATTATCAGGAAGCCTATTCCAAGGCAATCGACAAGGTCATTGCCGCAAATGGTGCTTATCCGGAAGTGAAAGAAAAACCAATTATGAAATACGAAAAAATTCCTGTCAGTACACCTTCTTGGAAGAGTGTTATGGTCGTCAGACATCTGCCTGACGCATTGAGTGGACTTGAGGAGCTTTCCAAGAACCTGTGGTGGTGTTGGAACGAAAGCGCCAAGGCATTGTTCAAAGCCATTGACCCTGAAATCTGGCACAACTCCGGCCATAACCCGATGGTGGTTCTGGACAAAGTGAGCCTCAAGAGGTTCAATGATCTTAGCAAGGACTCTACCTTCCTCGGTCAGTATCAGAGTGTTATGAATGAGTTCAGTGAGTATATGGCCGCAAAAGCCGACAGAAAGGATCCGTCGATCGGCTATTTCTGTATGGAATACGGTCTGGACTCTTCATTGAGCATCTATTCCGGCGGACTCGGTATCCTGGCCGGTGACTATCTGAAAGAGACCAGCGACATGAACGTGAACCTTGTAGCTGTCGGTCTGCTCTACAGATACGGCTATTTCACACAGGTCCTTTCAGCTCAGGGAGACCAGGTTGCCAAGTACGACGCACAGAACTTCTCCAGAATTCCTGCGAGCCCGGTTATGGACAAGGACGGAAACTGGATGACTACCAGTGTGGCATTCCCGGGACGTACAATTACAGCCCGCATCTGGAAGGTCGCAGTCGGCAGGACAGATCTGTATCTGCTTGATACAGACTATGAAGCAAACATTGACGAGGATCGTCAGGTAACATATCACCTTTACGGAGGAGACTGGGAGAACAGACTTAAACAGGAGCTTCTCCTGGGCGTAGGCGGTGTCCGTGCTCTCCGTGCGCTCGGACTGAATCCTCAGGTATATCACTGCAACGAGGGCCACGCCGCGTTCATCGGTCTGGAAAGACTCCGCGAATATATCCAGAATGACAATCTGGACTTCCCGGAGGCTCTCGAAGTCGTAAGGGCATCTTCATTGTTCACTACCCACACTCCGGTTCCTGCCGGACACGATGCTTTCGATGAAGGCATGCTCAGAAAGTACATCGGACACTATCCTCAGCGTCTGAAGATCGACTGGGAGACAATGATGGGGCTCGGCAAGATCAATGGCTCAGATGTCAATGAGAAGTTCTCCATGAGTATTCTCGCCGCGAACATTTCACAGAATGTGAACGGTGTGTCGATGCTCCACGGAAAAGTAAGCCAGGAAATCTTCTCCAACATGTATCCGGGATATCTTCCTGAGGAACTCTATATCAGCTATGTGACCAACGGTGTGCATTATCCTACATGGGCATCCAAAGAGTGGAAAGCTATCCACGCGAAGGTGTTCGGCCCTGAGTTCCAGACACATCACTATGACAAGAAGTGCTTCGAAGGCATTTACAAGGTAGGTGACGAAGAAATATGGAATGCAAGAAAAGAGCTGAAGTCCACACTTATCAGGGTGGTCAAGGAGAAGCTCTCAAATCCTGCAGTGGCGAACCACTATTCTCCACGTCAGGTGGTTACCATCAAAGAAACTCTCCGCGATGACGTGCTGACCATCGGATTTGCAAGACGTTTCGCCACATACAAGCGTGCGACATTGCTTTTCTCAGACCTCGACAGGCTCGATGCCATCGTGAACAATCCTAAGATGCCTGTACAGTTCCTCTTCGCGGGCAAGGCGCATCCGGCAGACAAAGCCGGTCAGGACCTCATCAAGAGAATCGTGGAAATATCCAAGCAGGACCGCTTCATCGGCAAGATAGTATTCGTTCCGGGCTATGACATTTCCCTGGCAAAGAGACTTGTGCAGGGCGTGGATGTCTGGATGAACAACCCTACAAGGCCGCAGGAGGCTTCCGGAACATCAGGCGAGAAGGCTGCCATGAACGGCGTCATGCATTTCTCAGTTCTCGACGGATGGTGGGTTGAGGGATATAAGCCGGGCGCAGGCTGGGCTCTTCCTCTCAAGCGTACTTATGACGACCAGAACTACCAGAACGAGCTCGATGCAGCTACGATCTATACGACGATTGAGAACGAAATCGCTCCGTTGTACTATGACGTGGACAAGGCTACAGGCCGTTCAGCTTCATGGATTGAATATATCAGGAACACTGTCGCTCAGGTTGCCTGCAACTTCACCACGAACAGGATGCTTACAGATTACGTGAACCAGTACTATGCTCCTCAGTCAGTCAGGGCGGAAAGCCTGATTGCTGACGACTACAAGGTGGCTCGTGAAATCGCGTCATGGAAGAAACTCGTGCGCAAGGAGTGGCCTGACATCGAAGTAATCTCGTACACACAGCCGGATTCTTCATATTCGCTGTCGCTCAAGAATGTGCTCAATGCAGAGGTTGTGCTGAATATCGGTGATCTCAAGCCTGAGGATATCGGAGTCGAGATGCTCTTCGCTACGACCGACAACAAAGGAAAACTTCATATACAAGACAAGTGTGATTTCAATATCGTTGAGGCCAAGGACGGTGTGGTGAAATACCAGACATCCATCCTTCCTGAACGTTCCGGAATGTATCAGGTAGCAACCAGGATATATCCGAAGAATCCGCTTTTGCCTCACAGACAAGATTTCGGACTTGTAAGATGGTTGTAGCCACAGGATTTTTCGACGGTGTCCATCTTGGACACCGTTTTATTTTACGCACTCTGGTAGAAGAGGCAGCTGCACGTGGCGATGAAAGCATGGTCGTCACATTCTGGCCGCATCCGCGCAATGTCCTGCAGGATGATGCCAGGAATCTGCGTCTGCTTACCTCGATGGAAGAGAAGAAAGCGCTTCTGAAAAGCATTGGCGTGGACCATATCGAGGTTCTGCCGTTTTCCAAGGCATTCAGCCGTCTGACCGCGGAAGAATATCTGAAGGAATATGTCATAGGAAAGTTCGGGGGCAATGCCATCCTGCTCGGTTATGACAACAGGCTTGGTTCCGATCTCTGTACTCCTGAACAGACAGCGGCATTGGCCGAAAAGTTGGGACTGGATGTCATAAGGCCTGAATCATATACTGCGGAAAGCGGTATCGTGGTGAGTTCCACCAAGATACGCAATGCGTTGTCATCGGGGGACATTGTCCTTGCCAATTCGATGCTCGGTTATGACTATAAGCTCTTCGGTGTGGTAGTGTCCGGCAACCGCCTGGGGCATACCATCGGATTCCCGACCGCGAACATGCAGCTGTACGAGCCTCTGAAGCTCGTTCCCGGCAACGGCGTCTATCTGGTCAAGGTGGAGACACTCGGCAATGTCTATGACGGAATGTGCAACATCGGTGTCCGCCCGACCATCGGCTCAGGGAATACCATCACCATTGAAACGAACATCTTCGATTTCGACGAGGATATCTACGGCCTTGACATCCGCGTATCGTTCGTCTGCAAAATCCGTGACGAGGTGAAGTTCAATGACCTTTCCCTTCTTGCCGCGCAGCTGGAGAAGGACAGGGAGCACTGCCGGAATATTCTCGATAAAAAATGAGGGAATCCGCGTAATCCTTTGAAAATAATTACTTAACTTTACGTGGACGGGGAGAGGATAACCGCGGACAATAGCATTGAAACGTATGGATTTTCTGGATATTATATGGATTGTAGTCTGTATCGTCCTTGTGGCGGTGCCTGACTTGGTGTTCAATAATAAAAAGAAAAAATCCGCACGCGGCAGGACACGTACTTCCGGACCGATGCCGCAGATGCCTGAGAATTTCCCGATGCCTCCGATGTCGTCTGTCCCGTCAGAGCCTGAGTCAATGCCGACAGAAGACGAACCTGAGGATTTTCCTGTATGGACAGAGCCGGAAGAGATGGAGGAACCGGCTGTGCCGCAGGTGCAGGCCGTAGAGCAGCCGAAACCGGTGGCGGTAAAGGAAGTGGCCAGAAGACCGGCGTCTCCCGCACCTCAGACTGACAGTAGCCAGGCGGATGACGGAAAGAAAGACGGGAAATTGCGTGTAGATCCACGTAACTTGGTGATTTACACGGCGATAATGGAGCCGAAGTTTAAAGAGATGTAGTAAAGGCATCTTTTTTGAAATTAAGGAAAATTGACTATATTTGCATAACAAGTCAAGGGTTCTGTCCGAGCGGCAGGACTCGTTTTTAATTGTATAAGCGAAACGTAATTTTTATTATTATGGCAGAAGTTCATTATATGACACAGGATGGTCTGGACAAACTGAAGAAAGACCTCGCTGATGCACTTGCACAGCGTCCTGTAATCTCGGCCGCTATTGCAGAGGCCAGAGAAAAAGGCGATTTGTCAGAAAATGCTGAATATGATGCGGCCCGTGATGCCCAGGCTCTCTTGGAGCTCAAGATCGCGAACCTCAAGAACCTTGTAGCCAATGCGAAAGTCATTGACGAGTCTCAGATCGGAACCGACAAGGTCCAGATGATGAACAAGGTGAAAGTCGAGAATATGGCGATGAAGAAAGTCATGGAATTCACCATCGTCGGAGAGACTGAGGCTGACTTTGCGCACGGAAAGCTCGCATCCACCACACCTATCGCCAAGGCGCTTCTTGGACATTCCAAAGGCGAAATCGTGGAGGCTAACGTGCCTTCCGGTGTCATGAAATTCAAGATTCTGGACATAACACTTTAGATATGGCTACGATTTTCACTAAAATCGCCAAAGGAGAGATTCCTTCATTCAAGGTTGCCGAGAATGAAGATTATTATGCTTTTCTGGACATCAATCCTCTGGTAAAGGGACATACCCTTGTCATTCCGAAAAATGTGGAGGACGACTATATTTTCCACTTGGACGACAAGACTTATCTCGGACTTTGTGAGTTTGCGAAGAAAGTGGCATTGGCCGTGCAGGCCGCTGTCCCTTGCAAGCGTATAGGTGTCTGCGTGCTGGGACTGGAAGTACCTCACACTCACATACATCTGGTTCCTCTCCAGCAGGAGAGCGATATCGATTTCCGAAAAGAAAAGCTCAAGCTGTCACAGGAAGAATTCCAGGAAATAGCATCATCAATCCTTTCCGAATATGAGAAAATTAAATAAAATCATCTGCCTGTCCGTGGCAGCGGCAGCTTTGGCATCCTGCGGCAGCAATGCCCGCATTGAGGGAACATTGTCAGATGCTCCGTCTTCTGAAGTTATCGTGAAACTGCTCAATGTGAACCATTACGACGTGCTGGATACCGTAAAGACAGATACCAAGGGCAGATATGAATATAAATTGCCTGTAGAGTCCGGCCAGCCGGAGTTTATCTATCTGTTCTACAAGAATACCCGCATCGCGTCGATGCTCCTGCAGAAAGGTGATAAGGTCAATGTAGTGTCAGACACTCTCGGAACATATTCAGTCACAGGCTCAGACGAGACGTTGAAACTGATGGACGTGGAGAAGGATGAGGCGGAGTTCAATAACCGTTTCTTCTCGGCTTCCGCCCGTCTTGCTGATTTGAACCAGTCGTCACAGGCGGCATTGGACCTCAAGAAAGAGATTACGGCCCAGTACATCGACTATTACAGAAGCAGAGTGAAATACGTGTTGCAGAACTCTCATTCGCTGACATGTATCCCGGTTCTGTACCAGACTGTAGGTGACGGGATTCCTGTATTCAGCCAGTCCACGGATGCCATTCATTTCAGAAACATCTCTGATTCGCTCAAGGCCGTTTATCCTGATTCAAAATACGTCAAGGCACTTTCACAGGAGGCTGACAGGAGGATGAAACTGCTTAACCTGGATGCCCAGATCAAGAATGCCGGCACTTCCGGATTCCCTGATATGGAACTTCCTGATGTAAATGGCAAGAAAGTGAAACTCAGCAGCCTCGATACCAAGATGGTGATGATCTACTTCTGGAATTCTGCAGATGCAGCCCAGAAGATGTTCAATCAGGATGTCATGAAGCCTGTTTACAATGAATATCATCAGAAAGGCTTCGATATCTACAGCGTATCGGTGGATGCTGACAAGGCATCCTGGGCATCAGTGGTCAAAAGCCAGAATCTGCCGTGGACCAATGTCTCCGATGTCAGCGGTTCAGCAGCGGCTCTGTACAATGTCACAAGCCTTCCGATGCTTTACTTCATCGAGAACGGCAGCATTGTCCAGGCTCCGGGCGTAAAAGACGGCCCGACCCTGAGGGCCTTCCTCAAAGCAAGAATGTAAGCACAATTTTATTGTACGTAGATGACTTCATTTGTTCCGGAATATGGGCAGATGGAGTCATCTTCGCTACTGGAGACGACACGCATTATTCCATCTCACGAAATGTCATTGAGACAGGACTTTGCTAATCACGGAATTATTCATTATTTTTACAATTTCCAAGAAGGCGGAATGTACCGCCGGACAAACAGATAAATTTAGATAATATGAAGAAGTATATCATCGGCTCGCTCTTCGCCATCGCGACAGTAGCCTGCACATCGGTCTCCACGACCACTACATTGAAAGGAAAATTCTCCGGAGCGGACGTTCCTGAAGAAATCACGGTGACTGTACCAGGAATGATTGACACCACCGTCCAGCTGCGCAATGCCGCATTCAAGCTGGAAATTCCTGTGAACAAGGCAGTCCTCGGTGAAATCAACGTGGGCGGCCCGAAAGGAAGATTCATTTCTGACGGAACAGTGCTTACAGTCGATCTCAACGACGGTCTCGTGGAAGTGACATCCGACAAGCCTGCTGCATCAGTCACTGCGAAATTCAACGCTTTTGCAGATGAGCATAAGGGTCTGGTCGCATCGTATAGAAGCACAATGGTCGCAATCTCTGACAGCACTGGACTTTCCGCCCAGCAGAAGGACAGCCTCCAGGAAGAGTTCTATAACTCGTTCAATGACAAGTACAATGAGTTCAATACTGAAGCTGTCAAGAACAATTCTGACAATGTCATTTCAGTTATCGCTCTCCAGAATATCTATGGAGACATGTCTGATGCTGACCTCGAGAAAGTCATAGGCGGCATTGACTCGGCCGTAGTTGCTTCCAGTAGTTTCATATCCGCAATCCAGAAGGGTATGGAAGCGAGAAAATCCACTGCTGAGGGTATGAAGTTCACGGATTTCTCCATCAGACAGCCGAACGGCAAGGATGTCAGCCTCTCTGATTACGTCGGAAAAGGCAAATATGTCCTCGTGGATTTCTGGGCTTCATGGTGCCGTCCATGTAAACACGAAATTCCGAACATCAAGAAGGTTTACGACAAGCATCACGGAAAGGATTTCGACGTTCTGAGCGTGGCTGTCTGGGAGAGGACCCCGAAGGAAAGCATTGACACTGCCAAGGCTTATGGCGTGAACTGGAATCAGATTGTAGATGCCAAGAGTGTCCCTACGGAGATCTACGGCATTGTCGGAATTCCTCACATTATCCTCTTCGGCCCTGATGGAACCATCATCAAGAGAGGTCTGTACGGCGAAGCTATCGAAGAAGAGGTCTCCAAATACGTGGAGTAATTGACAGTCAGAGAAAAAATAGCACTGTTTCCACATTCCCCCGGAGTTTACAGATATTATAACTCCGAGGGGATTGTCATATATGTGGGCAAGGCCAAGGACCTCCACAAAAGGGTTGCGCAGTATTTCGTGTCTCCTGACCGGCTCAATGCCAAGACACGTATTCTCGTTTCCAAAATCGCCGATGCGCAGTATTCAGTGGTCGATTCCGAAGCGGATGCGCTGCTTTTGGAGAACAATCTCATAAAGCAGTACAAGCCGAAGTACAATATACTCCTGAAGGACTCCAAGACCTATCCATGGATATGCGTCACCTCGGACGAGTTTCCGAGAATATACCTTACGCGCCGAATCGTGAAGGGAAACCGTTATTTTGGCCCTTACAGTTCGGTGATTCATGCGAGGAATCTTCTGGAGTTCATTTCGGAGAACTATAAAATCCGCTCCTGCAACAACAAGATCACTTCTGACGGCGTGCTGCGCGGCAAATTCAGGCCATGTCTGGACTTCCATATCAGCAGATGTGCCGGCTGCTGTGTCGGCAAAATCTCGGTCAAGGAGTACAATGCCGAGATTGAGGAAATCGTTAGCCTCCTGAAAGGCGGGGCAAGTGAAGTGATCCAGCATTATAGGCACCTTATGACACAGGCCGCGGACAATCTCGAGTTCGAGCAGGCCCAGGTTTACAAGCAGAAGGTAGATTCCCTCCAGCAGCATTATTCCAAGTCGGTTATCACATCGGCTTCGGATACCAATGTGGACGTGTTCTCACTTGTGACCGATGCCAATGAATCTTACGGCAACTTCATGCGTGTCAGAGGCGGCGCCATCATCCAGTCGCTCAATCTCGGCTTCAAGATGAACATCGAGGAAGAGCCTGAGGCTGTGCTGAGCGAATTCATTGCCGAGATAGAATCCAAATTCGGAAAGATCAGCGGGGAAGTCATTGTTCCGTTCATGCCGGATGTGGAGATGGAAGGCGTTTCATTCAAGATTCCGGTGAAAGGCGACAAACTCGCGATTCTCACTCTGAGTACCAAGAACGCCAAGGAATTCCAGTTCAATTCCATCCGCCAGAAGGAGCATACCGATCCGGACCAGTACAAGTCAATGGTGATGGAAGAACTCCGGAAGGCTCTCGGGATGGATGTCCTGCCGCGCCATATCGAATGCTTCGACAACTCCAATATCCAGGGGACGAATCCTGTAGCCTCCTGCGTCGTGTTCCGTGACGGAGTCCCGTCCAAGAAAGACTATCGCAAGTTCAAGATAAAGACTGTCATCGGGGCCAATGACTATGCGTCAATGAAGGAAGTCGTGAACCGCCGTTATTCGAGAATGTTGCGTGAAGATCCGGATGATCTTCCGCAGCTCATTGTCATTGACGGTGGCAAGGGACAGCTTGATTTTGCTTTCCAGGCATTGGCGGAACTCGGTCTTACCGAGAAACTTACAGTGGTCGGTCTTGCCAAGCGTCTGGAGGAGGTGATCAGGGTGGGGGACCCTTATCCTCTTTTCATTGACAGGAATTCGTCTGCACTGAAAGTCCTGCAGCAGATCCGTGACGAGGCGCACCGGTTCGGCATCACTTTCCATCGCAGTCTGCGCAGCAAGAGCCAGATCGAATCTGCATTGACCCGGATCAAGGGAGTAGGCGAACAGACGGAGAAACGGCTTCTGATACATTACGGCAGCGTGCCGCGTATCGCGTCGGCTCCGGTCGAGGACCTCGCGGCCTTTCTCGGCAAGGAAGAACTTGCGAGACGTATTCACAATGAATTGAATAGAGAAGATGAAGAATGAAAAGAAATTCAACACCGCGCTGAATCTGTTTATATTGGTGGGGATGTTGGTGGCGGTCGTGGTGACCAATGTTTTCAAGATCCAGCAGCCTGGAGCCAGGCATTTCATGCTGTTGCTGGCCAGTGTAGGTGCATTGACGGGAGTCATCAATACGGTGCTCTCCGCCAACGGCAACATCTGGACGTTCCTGTTCGGTGTCATTGACGTGTCCGTGGCTACGGTCGTGGCGTTCGACAGCAGCATAAGGCCCGGCGGAGAACCGGTCTGGGGCAATTTCGCGCTGCACGCGTTCTATTTCCTGCCTATGCAGTTCGTAGGCTGGTGGCAGTGGCGCAAGCGCGGAGCGGATTCCCATAAGAAGGTCAATGCCCGCCGTCTGGATTCCCGTCAATGGCTAATGATGCTCTCCGGTATGCTGATCGGAATAACCGCAGTCTATATTGTCCTGTGCAAGGTTGCCGGTTTCGATATTTCCGGAACATTCAGGTATCTTATTCTGTTTGACGCGATTGTGTTCGTCCTGAATGTGCTCGGGCAGATTCTGATGTCGTTCGCGTTCATGGAGCAGTGGTATGTCTGGATTCTGGTCAATGTGTTTTCCATCTTCCTGTGGTCGGAAAAGGCAATGTCATCCGCGGAGTCGAGTTATACTGTCGTGATGGTCATCAAGTATTCGTTTTATCTGCTGAATTCGCTCAATGGGCTCAGAATATGGTATGCCCTGAGCCGGGACTCTGGCAAATAGCCGCTTTTAGGCCGAAAATTTTATTTTTCGGAATTTTTTTATTTACTTTGCGGAACGTTATATGAGTAGTGTATTATAATTATAAACTTAATAAATTATTCAATTATGTCACACGAAGAAATCGTAAAGAAGGTGAAGGACATCATCGTTGATAAACTTGGCGCTGAAGAGTCAGAAGTGACTGAAACAGCTAACTTCACAAACGATCTCGGCGCTGATTCTCTTGACACTGTAGAGCTTCTTATGGAGTTTGAAAGAGTGTTCGGAATCAAGATCCCAGATGAGGATGCCAGCCAGATTGCAACAGTTGCTGACGCTGTCAATTACGTTGAGAAGAAAGTAGAAGAAAAATAATATCTTTTCTTGCTTACGACAAAAGAAGCCTGCTGAATTTCAGCAGGCTTCTTCTATATCTGTATGTCACGGATTCATTACTCTGCCTTAGGAATGGCATAGGTGAATCTGAACATCGGCTGGTTCTTGTCAGCTTCAGGACCATTCAGGACAGCCTTGTAGTAACGGTGGTAGTCCATCATCGTCTGCGTCGTGGTCGTGCTTGCAGTGCTGCTTGACTGGGATGAGTACATCTGCTGTAGCATAGCGTAGTTATAGTAGTTGTTGTAATAACTGTTGTAGCCATATCCGCCGTAACCGCCATATCCACCATAACCATAGCCGTTGTACATGCTGTTGTAGTAGTTGTAGTACATCATCTGCTGGTAGTAGTCGTCATTGTAATTGCTTGATGATGACGATGAATTGGAACTTGCTATGGTTTCCTTGGCCATGGCCAGCATCCAGATGTCGTAATTGTTGATTTTCGCGTCGTCCTTCAGTTTGATGACCGCCTGGATATGATGCGTGATGTCAGGTGCGTATTCGCATTTCGATCTGTTTATGTCGCCCTGGTTCTCATCAGAAATGCTGGAGTCCGTAATGCCCGCGAATGTAACAGATGTGTCAGTCGCGATACGGCAGGTAGGACTGAGCGCCGTAGGGAACTCATACATTGTCGTATAATCGTCCGGGAACTCGAACGGAAGGATCAGTGACGCTTTGCTTATTACGGCATCAGCCGGCTTGTCAGTGTTCTGGCTGATGATTTCCAATATCTTGTCTCTGAGCGCCTTGGCCTTGATGACAGGCTTGATGCCCCTTCCGCCCTCCATCAGGACGCTTTTTCCGGCCTTGCCTTCGAGAGCCGTGCTTGAATGTGTCGCCCTGTCGAAAGCGAGCTGCGGATATTTCGTGACGTTTGTGGAAGACACTCCGTTCATGTTGTACAGGCTCAATGGGCCGAGGTAGAAAAGGAAACTTGTGTCCACCTTAGTCCTGGTGCCATACTCAGCCGTGAACTTCAGTTCCGCGTAACTTCCGTAGATGGTACCGTCAATGACGGCGATAGGAAGCCTGAACATGTTGATTCTGCCGCCATTGCCGGCAGGGATGTCCGATGTTATGACAATTCCCGGAAACTTCGCCGTGTAATGGCTGATTGTATCCATGTCTTCAGCCTTGATGCCCATATATTTCTCGCCGAATTCCCTGCTGAAGTCGAAGGACAGCGAGTCCGAACCATTGTAAACGGGGATGCCGTCTGTTATGCGCTTTTTGGTATATGAGATCTCAGGATAGAGCTTGTTGTAGTTGATGGCCTTGTCCAGTTCATAGACATTCACGTTCTGCAATATGTACTGCTGACTCGGGTCAGAGTACGATGTCGAGTCGGACACGGCAGACATGTGGAACTGACGGAAGACTGGATTCTTTCCGAAGTCGAGCGTGTCATTGATCGGAACAAGCGTAAAGGCCGCGCTTCTTGTGGTGAGCCCGAAAGTTTCGTCCTGAAGTGCTCCGAACGTGAATTTGTACATGCTGTAGCCGGAAAGGCTGTCGGCCATTTCCTGACGGATATCCTCTATCGGGAACTCCGCCGTATAGATATTGTACAGCTGGTTGTCAGGAATCATGGATTCCCCTATGGAATTGTCCACGTTGACGCAGGAACTGCTGCAGATCATACCTGCGCAGACAGCTGCAACGGTAGTGACAGAACTGAAAATTCTCTTCATCTTTTAAAGACTGTCGTAAAAACTATTATACGCATCGACATAGGATCCGTCTTCAAATGACTTTGCGTCGTATTTCAACATCGGCACAGGCAATCCCTCACAGAATTCAGTAAGGCCTGCATCGATATTGTCCGATCCTATTATGATACCGTCTGAATACTGAGCGGCAGTCTTCGCAAGATTTATGCCAGTAGGGTCTGCCAGCAGAGGTATGTCCTTCTCAGTAACGTCGCCGAACGGAACAAGTTTCATCATGTCCTCATTGAACTTCTCCGGCATGTCGTCATACAGGGAAAGGACGATTTTGCTGTTTTCGAATATAGGATCATCCTTGTAGGCCTTTTTGAGGTACAAAGGCAGAATCTGGGTAATCCATCCCTGGCAATGTATCACATCAGGAGCCCATCTGAGCTTCTTGACCGTCTCCAATACGCCGCGTGCGAAGAAGATCGCGCGTTCAGCATTGTCGTCGAAGAACTTGCCGTCGTCGTCGCGGTCGATCTGCTTCCTCTTGAAATAGTCTTCATTGTCAATGAAATACACCTGGATGCGGGCGGCCGAGATTGAAGCCACTTTGATGACGAGAGGCCTGTCAACATCATTGATGACGATGTTCATGCCTGACAGCCTGATGACTTCGTGGAGCTGGTTCTTGCGCTCGTTGATACCACCGAATCTCGGCATGAATGACCGTATTTCTTTTTTTCGTTCCTGGATTCCTTGTGGAAGATATCTGCCGATGTGGGACATGTGGGTCTCAGGCAGGTATGGGAAAATCTCTGAGTTAACAAACAGGATTCTTTCGTCCATTTTCTGTTTTATTAAAGTGTTGTCCAATGCGTACAAAGTTAAGAATTTTTTTTGATATTTCGATAAATGATTATCTTTGGGGTCAATTTGGAGTATTATGGCACTTAATGAAAAGAAGATAGTCCGCCGCAGAATCGCGAATGCATATTTGTCTTCAGTAATCAGCATCAGTCTCGTCCTGTTGCTGGTCGGGGTGTCGAGTCTTCTTCTTGTCAATGCCCGGAGCGTGACTGATTATTTCAAGGAGAATCTTCAGCTTTCAGTCATCATGAAACAGGGCGTGACCGATACTCAAGCATTGGAATACAAGAAGACATTGGACAGTTGCAAATTCGTGCATGAAACAGAGTTTGTCTCCAAGGAACAGGGGGAGAAGGAGATGTCCGAGATGCTCGGGTCCGATTTCCTGAAAGTCTTCGAGGTGTCTCCCGTGCCGGTGTCCATAAGTGTCAAACTGAAGGCGGATTACGTTTCGCGGGACAGCCTGCGGGTGGTGGAGTCGTTCATCGGAGCATCTCCGCTTGTGGATGAAGTTTCCTGTCAGACATCTCTTGTGGAAGCGCTGAATGCGAATCTCAGTAAAATCTCAGCCGTGATCGGAGTGTTCATAGCATTGATGCTGTTCATATCTTTCGTGCTGATAAACAACACGATGCGTCTGTCTGTCTTTGACCGCCGCTTCTCCGTACACACTATGAAACTTGTCGGAGCCACCAAGTCTTTCATCCGTGGGCCGTTCCTTGTCCGGGCTGCTTTTCTCGGACTGTTCTCTGCCGTGGTGGCATTGATGCTGCTTGTGGGAGTGCTTTTCTACGTGCGCTCTGAATTTTCGCAGCTGTTTACGATATTTACATTGGACAAACTCCTGATAGTGATGCTGATAGTGATTGCTTCAGGTCTCGTGATATGCTTGTTGAGCACATATATGGTAGTGAACAAACTTGTGTCGCTCAGCAAGGACGAGCTTTATTATTGATAATAGGAAAACATTGAAAATATGGGAAATGAAAAAATGCCGATTACGAAGAAAGGCTTGATGTATCTTCTTGTCGGACTGCTGGTTATGGTTGCAGGATATATTCTGATGATAGGTGGCGGGAGCAAGGATCCGGCTGTGTTCAATTACGCGATGTTCGATTTCCGCCGTCTTGTGGCAGCACCGATTGTCATCATCTGCGGAATCATCATTGAGATCGTTTCCATAATGAAAATATATAAAGATAAGGAGGAGAAGTAATTATGGAATGGTGGCAGGCGCTTGTTCTTGGAATAGTACAGGGATTGACAGAGTTCTTACCGGTCAGCAGCAGCGGACATCTCATGATGTTCAGGGAACTGCTCGGCGTGGATTCTGAGGGCTTTCTTGATTTTACCGTGACCGTGCATTTCGCCACGGTGCTGAGCACTGTCATCGTGTTCTGGTCGGTTATCTGGAATCTGCTCAAGGGACTGTTCAAGTGGAAATACAATGACCAGACAGACTATATCCTGAAACTGATCGTGTCAATGATTCCTATCGGAATTGTCGGCCTGTGTTTTAAAGATGCCGTCGAGGGGCTTTTTGCGGACAACCTTTTCACTGTCGGAGTCTGCCTGATCATAACGGCTGTCCTTCTCGCGATTTCCGACCAGTCTTTCAGATGGACTTCGCCCAAGGAGGATTCTGTCAATGAAAAAGAACCGAGAAATGGAATATCATATCTGCAGGCATTCATAGTAGGCCTCGGACAGTCATTTGCCGTAGCTCCCGGACTTTCCAGATCAGGAACCACCATCGCCACAGGACTGATTTGCGGAGTCAAGAGAGAAAAGATGGCCCAGTTCTCGTTCCTTATGGTGCTGGCCCCGATTGTCGGAGAACAGCTGCTGGATATAATCAAAGGCTTCGGAGCACCGTCTGCTGAAGCCGGAGTGGGCGCGCTTCCGCTTCTTTTCGGTTTTGTCGGAGCATTTTTGGCCGGACTGTTTTCATGCAAGGCAATGATTGCCATTGTCAAGAAGGCCAAGCTGATATGGTTCTCCATCTATTGTCTGATCGCTGCTGCGGCAATATTCATTTTCGCATAACATGGCGGGTGAAAGGTCATTGACTTTCTTTGCATCTGATGTGCATCTCGGCCTGGACCTGAAAGATCCGAAGGACCGGGAGGCGAGGTTCGTGGCTTTTCTCGAGTCGATTCCGAAGGATAAGACAGAAGCTCTGTACCTGCTCGGTGACATCTGGGATTTCTGGTATGAGTATCATGATGTGGTCCCTAAGGGCTATGTCCGCGTGTTTGCGGCATTGATGGACCTGATGGAAGCCGGCGTCAAGGTATATTTCTTCCAGGGAAACCACGACATCTGGTGTTATCACTATTTCCAGGATATGGGCATCAGGATACTCCAGCAGCCTTATGTCGTAAATATCGGAGGCAAAATCTTCTGTCTCGGTCATGGTGACGGGCTCGGTCCAGGGCATTTCTGGTACAAACTTATGCGCTGGGGTTTCCGCGAAAAATTTTTCCAGAGCCTTTTCAGCCTTCTGCATCCGTACCTTGCATTCAGATTAGGAAAGGGCTGGTCCAAGAAAAGCCGTGTGGCCAAGACGGTGGAATACAAATTCAAAGGGAAGGAGGAGCCGCTATACAAGTTCGCGGAAGATTTTTCGGCAAAACGTCATATCGACTATTTCGTGTTCGGCCATTTTCACTGTGACGTGAGGATGAAGTTGCCGGGTGGCAGTGAACTGATTGTGCTCAAGGACTGGATAGACGGCAGCCCTTACATGTATTTCGACGGAATCTCCACGTTTTTCGGGTATTCTCCGAAGATAGAGAAATAAAGCGCCTGGAACTCCCCGTTGTCCCATTTCTTGACAAGATCCTCTACCGGGCGGTCCTCGCCCTGCGGATCGTAGTGCTTCTTCATGTTTGAACCGAAAATTCTGGCCACGCCCTGCCAGAAACCTGCGGCAATCCTGTTTTTATACTCCTTTATGATGTCGTAGGACGAGATTCCGACTTCCCTGTCAATCAGTTTCATCAGGAGTTGTCCCTGACTGATGGTCATATGCCGCATCGGCTGTTCAAAAGCATTGAAAAGTTCCTTCTGGAGGGCATTGACATATTTCTCTTTCTGCCGGTTCCTGTATTTGTCGTGCTCGAACGTGCTGTCTGCCCGGTGTATGAGTTTACGGGCGACCAGAGCGTAAGGATATGTCTTGCTGAAATTCCAGACGAGACGGTAATACTTCCGCCATTCCTTGCCGCGCCTGTTTCCGTAGAGTGAAATCATCGACGGGTTTATCGTGTCCAGATAGACAGTGTCGCCGTTGACGATCTCGTAAGGCAGATACTGCGGCAGACGCGGAGGGACCGGAGCCCGCCTCTGCGCCATCAAGTCGCCGATGCCCGGGAGAATCCCGAGAACCACTGTCATTGTCAATGTCAATATTAAACGGCGTTTTGTCATCGTTCAGTTTTATCCGAGCCCCAAAGTTACAAATTTTGTTCAGAAGCGGTCATCTTTTCCGAGTTTTTGGGTCAATGTCGTTTTCCGGTCGATATGAAATGTCGAAAAAACGCGAATGATAAAATTTTCACATCACGTAATCGACTGACATTGCATATTTTAAGTGACGAAAAATTTTGTCGAAAAACTATAAAAATATTCCGAATAATGTTTGTTTTTCAATATTTTTTACTAACTTTGCAATCCCAAAATTGAGGAGAAGTTCGCCCAACCAGCTGATGCTCAAAGATTTAGGGAATTTGGGAAAAAATTTTAAAGTAATACAGCAATGTTACAACCAAAGAAAACAAAGTTTAGAAGGGAACAGAAAAACCGCATGAAGGGTATGTCCCAGAGGGGCAGCCAGCTTGCATTCGGCTCTTTCGGTCTTAAAACCCTTGAGAATTGTTGGCTTACATCTCAGCAGATTGAGGCTGCCCGTCAGGCAATCTCACGTTATATGAACCGTGAGGGTCAGATTTGGATCAGGGTGTTCCCTGCCAAGCCATTCACCAAGAAGCCTCTCGATACCCGTATGGGTAAAGGTAAGGGTGATCCTCAGGGATTTGTATGCCCGATTACTCCTGGCAGAATTCTCTTCGAGGCAGAGGGTGTTTCTCTCGAGATTGCAAAAGAGGCTATGCGCCTTGCAGCTCACAAGCTCCCTATCGCTACGAAGTTTATCGTCCGCAGGGATTATGTAGAATAGTTTAATGGAGAAGAAAATGAAAATATCTGAAGTTCGCGAAATGTCCGTAGCAGATTTACGTGACCGCATTGCAGTGGAGAAAGCAAATCTTGACACGATGAAGATGAATCACGCTATCTCTCCATTAGAGGATACATCCAAGTTTAAGAAAACAAGAAAGGACATCGTCCGCATGATGGCTGTCCTCTCTCAGAAAGAAAAAGAACAGAACTAATTAGATGCCCTATGGAAAGAAATCTTCGTAAGGAAAGAATAGGTGTTGTAGTCAGCAACAAGATGGACAAGACCATCGTAGTTGCCGTTGAGACTAAAGGTAAACACCCTATGTATGGTAAGTTCATTAACAAGACCACTAAATTTGTCGCTCAGGATGACAAGAACGAGTGCAGCGAAGGTGATACCGTGCGCATTATGGAAACCCGTCCTTTGAGCAAGACCAAAAGGTGGAGATTAGTTGAAATTGTAGAAAAAGTCAAATAGCGATGATACAGCAGGAAACACGTTTACAGGTGGCAGACAACAGCGGTGCAAAGGAAGTTCTTTGTATCCGTGTTCTGGGTGGAACCCGTCACCGTTATGCATCTGTCGGCGATAAGATCGTCGTAGCAGTAAAGAGTGCCATTTCAGGTGGAGATGCCAAGAAAGGCTCTGTATCCAAAGCTGTTGTGGTCCGCACCAAGAAGGAAATCCGCAGACCGGATGGATCATATATCCGCTTTGATGATAACGCCTGTGTTCTTTTGAACAATGCAGGTGAACTCAGGGGCACACGTATCTTTGGCCCGGTTGCCAGAGAGCTCCGTGAGAATTATATGAAGATCGTTTCACTGGCACCGGAGGTCCTTTAATTTTAAGAAGTATGAAAAAGTTTCACGTAAAGAAAGGCGATACCGTATTTGTTAATGCCGGTAATGATAAAGGCAAGACAGGAAAAGTCCTCTCTGTGATTACAGACAAGGATCGTGTCATTGTCGAGGGTATCAATGTTGTCAGCAGACATACCAAACCTAATGCAAAGGCACCTCAGGGCGGTATCATAAAGAAAGAGGCTGGTATCCACATTTCCAATGTCCAGCTTCTCGATCCTAAGAGCACGGCTTCCAAGCCGATACCTGTTCGCGTCGGATACAAGTTTGTTGATGGCAAGAAGGTACGTTATTCTAAAAAATCTGGAGAGGAGATTAAATAGTTATGGCAAAGAAAACTACTAAGAACGCAGCAGAAGCGCAGATGTTGCCTGCTGGATATGTTCCGGAGCTCAAGACCGTTTACAAGGAGCAGATTGTCCCTGCCCTTATGAAGCAGTTCTCTTACACAACAGTTATGCAGGTTCCAAGACTTGTCAAGATCACCATCAATGAGGGTGTCGGCGAGGCTTCCCAGAACCAGTCACACGACAAGAAACTCGTTGAGGAGGCAGCAGCTGAGCTTACAACAATCGTAGGACAGAAGGCGGTTCTCACTTCTTCAAGAAAAGATATCGCCAACTTCCACCTCCGTAAAGGTCAGCCGATCGGTGTGAAAGTTACTCTCCGTAATGTGAAGATGTATGAGTTCCTCGAAAGACTCATCCGTGTTTCTCTTCCTCGTATCCGTGACTTCAACGGTATCTCTGAGAAACTCGACGGCAACGGTAACTATACTCTCGGTCTCAAGGAGCAGATTATCTTCCCTGAAATCGACATGGACAAGAACCCGCGCGTTCACGGAATGGAAATCACTTTCGTAACCACAGCCAAGTCTGACGAAGAGGCTTACGCTCTTCTGAAAGAGTTCGGTCTGCCATTCAAGAAACATAACAACTAAAAGAGTATACAATGGCAAAAGAATCAATGAAAGCCCGCGAAGTAAAACGCGCGAAATTAGTTGCAAAATACGCCGAGAAGCGTAAAGCTCTTAAAGAGGCAGGCGACTGGGCAGCTCTTGACAAGCTCCCAAAGAACTCTTCAGCTGTACGTCTTCACAATCGTTGCTCCCTGACTGGACGTCCAAAAGGCTACATGCGTGCATTCGGCCTCAGCCGTATCCAGTTCCGTGAAATGGCAAGCAACGGTCTTATCCCGGGCGTAAAGAAAGCAAGCTGGTAGAGCTTTATAGCATACATTATATTTTTTATTATTAACAATCGGATATCGGGCGCCATCAGGACGCCGGTTCGCAAAAAACAAAAGAAATGACTGATCCAATTGCAGATTTCCTTACTCGTGTGCGCAACGCATACCGTGCAGGAAACAAAGTTGTTGAAGTTCCTTCTTCAAAGATGAAGGTGGCCATCACCAAGATTCTTTGCGAGAAAGGTTACATCCTCAGCTACAAGGTTGTTGAAGGAACCCCTTCAAACACTATCAAAATCGCTCTCAAGTACCATCCGCAGACCAAGCAGGCAGCTATCAAGAAGATTGTCCGCGTTTCTACTCCTGGTCTGAGACAGTACACCGATGTAAAAGAGATGCCAAGAGTTCTCAACGGACTCGGAATCGCAATCCTCTCCACATCCAAGGGTGTCATCACTGACAAAGAGGCTAAAGATCTCAACGTCGGCGGTGAAGTAGTATGCTATGTTTATTAATATTAAAAGAAACAGATAATGTCAAGAATTGGTAAATTACCTGTAAGCCTTCCGGACAAGGTGAGCGTTGAGCTCCTTCCTGGCAACGTTGTGAAGGTTAAAGGACCTCTCGGCGAACTTTCTCAGAAAGTTGATGCGGATATTACCGTGACCGTAGAGGACAAAGAAGTGAAATTCACCCGTCCTACCGATCTCCCGAGACATCGCTCTATGCACGGTCTCTATCGTGCTCTCGTACACAATATGGTAGTGGGCGTTTCTACCGGGTTTGAGATCAAACAGGAACTCGTCGGTGTCGGTTTCCGTGTAGATGTAAAAGGTCAGCTTCTGACTTTCGCACTCGGTTATTCACACGACATTCAGCTCCTTCTCCCTGCAGAAATCAAGGCTGAGGCTGCTGCTGTAAAGAAAGGCGAGAATCCGGTGCTGATTCTCAGAAGTGCTGACAAACAGCTTCTCGGACAGGTTGCTGCAAAGATCCGTTCTCTCCGCAAGCCTGAACCATATAAGGGCAAGGGTATCAAGTTCGTTGGCGAACAGCTTCGTCGTAAGGCAGGTAAGACTGCAGCCGCTAAATAATAGGAGGAATGAATTATGGCATTGAGTAAAATAGAAAGAAGAAAACGTATTCACTACCGTATTCGTAAGCACGTCAATGGAACAGCCGAAAGGCCAAGACTTGTTGTTTTCAGAAGCAACAGACAGATTTACGCACAGGTGATTAACGACGAAACCGCTACGACTCTTGTTGCAGCTGCATCAAACGACAAAGTTCTCGCTGCAGAATGCAAGGACAAGAACGGAATAGAGGCTGCCGCTATCGTAGGCAAGGCTGTTGCAGCACGCGCTATCGAGAAAGGCATCAACGAAGTCGCTTTCGACCGTGGAGGTTATCTCTATCATGGTAGGGTTAAAAGTTTGGCTGACGCTGCCCGTGAAGGCGGTCTTAAATTCTAATCGGAGTTATGGCAAATACAAATGTTAAAAGAGTAAAGGCATCTGATCTTGAACTTAAAGACAGACTTGTCTCCATTCAGAGGGTAACCAAAGTCACCAAGGGTGGTCGCCACTTCCGTTTCGCTGCTATCGTAGTGGTTGGAAATGAGAAAGGTGTTGTAGGTTACGGCCTTGGTAAGGCAAATGAAGTAACTGCGGCTATCCAGAAGGGTGTTGAGGATGCTAAGAAGAATCTCGTCCAGATTCCGGTTATTAACACGACGATTCCTCACGAGCAGATTGCAAAATTCGGTGGCGCTGAGGTGTTCATGAAACCTGCTGCTCCCGGTACCGGTGTAAAGGCCGGCGGTGCAATGCGTGCAGTGTTCGAGTCTGCAGGTGTGCAGAACGTCCTTGCTAAATCCAAGGGCTCATCCAACCCTCACAACCTGGTAAAGGCTACTGTAGCAGCTCTTACTGAACTCAGAGATGCATATCAGGTAGCTGGCCTTCGTGGAGTGCCTATGAGTAAAGTTTTCAACGGTTAATTATAGGAGGAAACGAAAATGGCTAAATATAGAATTACTCAGGTCGTCAGCAAGAACGGAGAGACCAAAAGACAGAAGGCAAACCTTCAGTGTCTCGGTATCCGCAGAATGCATCAGACTGTAGAGGTTGAAAAGAACCCTGTAACTACCGGAATGGTAAACAAAATTCTTCACCTCGTAACTGTAGAAGAAATCTAATTCGGAGGAACAAAGATGAATTTGCATAATCTGAAACCTGTAAAAGGTTCAACACACAATACTAAAAGAGTAGGCCGTGGTCAGGGCTCCGGAAAAGGTGGCACTGCGACACGCGGTACTAAAGGAGCTCAGGCTCGCGCAGGATACGAGCACAAGGTAGGCTTCGAGGGTGGCCAGATGCCAATCCAGAGACGTCTTCCTAAGTTCGGTTTCAACAATCCTACAAGAGTAGAGTACAAAGCAATCAATCTCGCAGCTCTCCAGGCATTGTCAGAGAATCTCGGAGCATCTGTCATTACGAAAGATACTCTCATCGAGGCTGGTCTCACAAAGCGTAACGAGCTTGTAAAGGTTCTTGGCTCAGGTGAGCTCACAGCAAAAATCGAAGTGACAGCTGACGCTTTCTCAAAGTCTGCTGTTGAAAAGATTGAGGCTGCCGGTGGAAAAGCTACTAAGATTGAGAAATAATGAAGAAATTTTTTGAGACATTCAAGAACATCTTCAAGATAGAAGAGTTACGCAAGAGAATCGTTTATACGCTTCTCTTGGTACTCGTTTATCGTTTGGGATGTTTCGTTGTGATCCCGGGCATCGATGCTACCATGCTCGCTTCGCTCCAGAGCAGCACTCAGGAAGGTCTTGTAGGCCTCTTGAACATGTTCTCCGGCGGTGCGTTCGGTAACGCTTCAATCTTTGCTCTTGGTGTGATGCCGTACATTTCTGCGTCCATCGTGATCCAGCTCCTCGGTATGTTTGTTCCATACTTCAAGAAATTGCAGATGGAAGGTGAAAGCGGCCGTAGGAAAATGAATCAGATCACCAGATACCTGACGATCGTGATTCTTGCTATCCAGTGCCCTGCATATCTGGCTGCTATCCACAATCAGATTCCGGGTAACGCATTCGTGGCTGTTACTCAGCTCGGATGGAGTAACTTCGCATTCAACTTTGTCTCTACAGTTGTTCTTCTCGCAGGCTCTATGTTCGTTATGTGGCTCGGCGAGCGCATTACCGACAGAGGTATCGGAAACGGTATTTCCCTCATCATCATGATCGGTATTGTCGCACGTCTTCCATATGCGCTTGCTGCAGAGATCGGTGAGAAGCTCACCACTACTAACGGTGGTCTCCTTCTTCTTATCGTTGAACTTCTGGTTCTGTTCTTTGTGTTTATCGCTGCCATCGCTCTCGTTCAGGCAGTCAGGAAGATTCCTGTACAGTATGCGAAGAGAGTCGTAGGCAACAAGCAGTACGGTGGAGTCCGCGATTATCTTCCTTTGAAGATCAATGCGGCCGGCGTCATGCCGATCATCTTCGCCCAGGCTCTCATGCTCTTCCCGCTTCTTTTCTCGAACTGGGATGCTACAAGAGGACTTGCTGCAACACTCAGCAACTATACCGGATTCTGGTACAACTTTATTTTTGGACTTCTCGTCGTCATCTTCACATATTTCTACACTGCGGTAACAGTTCAGCCGAACCTTATGGCAGAGCAGATGAAGCAGAACGGCGGATTTATACCTGGTGTGAAACCTGGAAAGAAGACCATGGAGTATATCGACGACATCCTGTCAAGAGTTACTCTCCCTGGTTCCATTTTCCTCGCTTTCATTGCAATTATGCCGGCATTTGCGATGCTCGCCGGTGTCAATAACCAGTTTGCAAGTTTCTATGGTGGTACTTCACTTCTGATTCTTGTAGGTGTGGTTCTGGACACCCTCCAGCAGATAGAAGGTTATCTGTTGCTGCGTCACTATGACGGATTGATGAAGACAGGTCGTCTGAGTGGACGTTCTGGTATGTAATTTCATAAGGTCGTATTGAAAATGGTTTTGCCAAAAACAGAAGAAGAAATCGAATTGCTCCGTGAAAACGGAATTCTTGTGTCGAAGACACTTGCCGAAGTCGGTAAAGCGGTGGCTCCTGGTGTGACAACTGCTGAGTTGAATAGAGTTGCCGAGACTTTTATCCGCGATCATGGCGCAATCCCGAGCTTTCTTGGTTTTGAAGGTTTTCCTGCATCAATCTGCGCCTCTGTAAATGATGTTGTAGTCCACGGTTTTCCGTCAGACTACGTCCTCAAGGAGGGAGACATCGTTTCATGTGATATCGGAACTTTGTACAAGGGATACAACGGTGATTCCTGCTATACTTTTCCAGTCGGAGAAGTTGATCCGGAAACCCGCAAGCTCCTTGATGTGACGAGGGCTTCGCTGTTCAAGGGCATTGAGCAGGCTGTTGAAGGAAACCGTACAGGCGATATCGGATACGCGGTACAAACGTATGCTGAATCTTTCGGCTTCTCTGTAGTAAGGGAACTGGAAGGTCACGGAATCGGAAAAGAAATGCACGAGGCTCCCGGTGTTCCGAACTATGGAAGACGCGGACACGGCGCAAGACTTACCGACGGAATGACAATATGTATTGAGCCGATGATCAATGCTGGCAGAAAAGATGTGTATCTGGCTAAAAACGGTTGGGCGGTACACACAGCTGACCACAAGAACGCGGCGCATTACGAGCTTACGGTTGTTGTCCGAAAAGGCAAGGCAGAATTGCTTTCAACCTTCGATTTTATCGAAAAAGACGGAAACATTAAATTTTAAAGTGGTATTTTAAATGTCTAAGCAAACAGCTATTGAGCAAGATGGGACGATAGTCGAGACTCTCCCTAACGCAATGTTTAAAGTTGAGCTGGAGAATGGTCACGTCATCCTTGCACATATTTCAGGCAAGATGAGGCAGAACTTCATCCATATCCTGCTCGGTGACAAGGTTAGAGTTGAAATGTCGCCTTATGATTTAACAAAAGGAAGAATATCCTTCAGATACAAATAAAAATTTTCGCGATATGAAAGTAAAAACATCCATCAAAAAGCGCAGCGAAGATTGCAAAATCGTGAGACGCAAAGGCCGTCTTTACGTGATCTGCAAAAAGAACCCTAAGTTCAAAATGCGCCAAGGATAATATTCAGTTGTATAACTAAAAAAGTAAAGATATTATGGCAAGAATAGCCGGTGTTGATTTACCGAACAACAAAAGGGGAGAGATAGGCCTTACCTACATCTTCGGTATCGGTCGCTCTTCCGCAAGAAAGATCCTTGAGGAGTGCGGAATCGATTTTGACACTAAAGTGAGCGAGTGGAACGACGAGCAGATTGCAAAGATCCGTTCTCTCATCTCTAACGAGTACAAAATCGAGGGTGAACTTCGTTCTACTGTCCAGATGAACATCAAACGTCTTATGGACATTGGTTGCTACAGAGGAATCCGTCATCGTATCGGTCTCCCTGTCCGTGGCCAGAGCACCAAGAACAATGCCCGCACAAGAAAGGGTAAGAAGAAGACCGTTGCAAACAAGAAGAAAGCAACCAAATAAATCTTGATGAATTATGGCAAAGAAGACAACAACAGCAAAAAAGAGAGTTGTAAAAGTTGAAGCAACTGGTGAAGCTCATATTTCATCAACCTTCAATAACGTTATCATTGCTCTCACAAACAATGTTGGCCAGGTTATCAGCTGGTCTTCAGCTGGTAAGAGCGGTTTCAGAGGCTCTAAGAAGAACACTCCGTATGCAGCTCAGGTTGCAGCTGAGGATGCTGCCAAGGTAGCATTCGACGCAGGCCTCCGTAAAGTTAAGGTCTATGTAAAAGGTCCTGGTGCCGGACGTGAGTCTGCCATCAGAACGATTAACCAGGCTGGTATCGAGGTAACAGAAATCATTGACGTTACTCCTATGCCGCACAATGGTTGCAGACCTAAAGGCCGTCGTAAAGTTTAATTGAACATTTAAAGATTACAAATTACTATGGCAAGATATACTGGACCAAGTACTAAAATCGCGCGCAAGTTCGGCGAGCCGATCTATGGAGCTGATAAGGATTTCGAAAAGAGAAACTATCCTCCGGGACAGCACGGTGCCGCAAGAAAGCGTGCCAGAAAATCGACTGAATACGGAAATCAGTTGAAGGAAAAGCAGAAAGTGAAATATATGTACGGCGTTCTTGAAAGACAGTTCCGCAACACTTACGAGAAAGCTTGTCGTCTGGCAGGACAGAAAGGTGAGAACCTCATCATTCTCCTCGAGTCAAGACTTGACAACCTCGTTTACCGTCTCGGAATCGCTCCTACAAGAGCTGCTGCAAGACAGCTTGTGCTCCATTGTCACATCACTCTCAATGGCAAAGTTTGCAATATTCCTTCTGCTCAGGTCAAGGCTGGCGATGTAATCGCCGTAAGGGAAAGATCAAAGAGCCTCGAGGCTATCCAGAACAGTGTGGCTTCTGCAAAGAAGTATGCATGGCTGGAGTTCGACCCTAAGACTCTTGTTGGCAAGTTCCTCAATGTTCCTACAAGGGCAGATATCCCTGAGAACATCAACGAGCAGCTCATCGTCGACCTGTACTCTAAATAGTAACACCTAAAAAGAATCAATATGGCAATCTTAGCATTTCAGAAACCGGATAAGGTAATAATGCTCGAAGGTACCGAGACAGTCGGCCGTTTCGAGTTCAGGCCTCTTGAGCCTGGCTATGGCACGACTATCGGAAACGCTCTTCGCCGCATATTGCTTTCATCTCTGGAAGGTTTTGCTATCAGCTCGATAAAAATCAGTGGTGTGGATCAGGAATTTGATACCATCCCTGGTGTTATCGAAGGTATGCAGGACATCATTCTCAATCTTAAGCAAGTAAGACTCAAGAGGATGGTTGATTCTGTAGACTCAGAGGTAGCAAATATCACCGTTAGCGGTAAACAGGAGTTTACTGCGGAGGATATCTCCAAGGGATTGTCTTCTTTCAAGGTGCTCAATCCTGAGTTGCACATTTGCTCTCTGGAGCCTTCAGTTAAACTCGAAATCTCACTCACAGTGACCAAAGGCCGCGGTTTCGTACCGGCTGAGGAAGAAAGAGATGAGAATACGCCGATCGGAACAATTCCTGTTGACGCAATCTACACTCCTATCCGTAAGGTGAACTGGACAGTGGAGCCTTGGCGAGTTGAACAGAAGACTGACTACGAGAAACTGAATCTCGAAATCATTACCGACGGTTCCATTTCTCCAAATGCTGCGCTTCAGGACGCTGCAAACATCCTCATCTATCACTTCAAGTTATTTACGGATGACAAGAAGCTCGCTCTCGAGAGTGCAGTTGTTCCTGATTCCAAAGAACTTGACGAGGAGTCACTCCGCATGAGACATCTTCTTCTCAACAAGCTGTCTGACCTCGGACTTTCAGTAAGAGCCTACAACTGCTTGAAGGCAGCTGAGATCGACACTCTTGCCGATCTGGTTTCTTACTCAAGACCTGAGCTGATGAAATTCCGCAACTTCGGAAGGAAATCGCTCAATGAGATCGACCAGATGCTTGACAAGATGAAACTCTCGTTCGGTATGGATGTTACCAAGTACAATATTGAACCTAAGAAAAAGAATAACGCATAAATATGAGGCACAATAAAGCAATCAATCATCTTGGTCGCCAGAGCGGTCACCGCAAGGCCCTTCTCGCCAACATGTCGTGCTCTCTTATCCTGCATAAGAGAATTACTACAACATTAGCGAAAGCAAAGGCTTTGAGGTCTTACCTTGAGCCGCTTGTTACCAAGTCAAAAGACGATTCTACACATTCTCGTCGTATCGTCTTCAGTTATCTCAAGAACAAGGAAGCTGTTGCTGAGCTTTTCCGCACAATCGCCCCTAAGATTGCTGACCGTCCTGGCGGATACCTCCGTATCCTCCACGTCGGCTTCAGACAGGGTGACGGTTCAGAGATGGCTCTCATCGAGTTCGTTGATTTCAACGAGGCAGCTCTCGAGGCAAAGAAAGAGGTTAAGAAGACTACTCGCCGTAGCCGCGCAAAGAAAGCTGAAGCTCCAGCAGCTGAGGCTCCAGTTGCAGAGGCACCTGCTGCAGAAGCAGAAGCACCTAAGGCTGAGTAATCATTACTCGATAATATATTCAAGAGGGGAAAGACACTGGTCTTCCCCTCTTTTTTCGTATTCTGTGTATTGGTTTTCTAAAAATATATTCTAACTTTGTTTGCGAAACTAATGAAGTTGCGTAACGAAACATATTAACGTTTCAATATGTTTCGTTTCGTAGTACTATAAACGTAATAATAACGCCCAATATGGATTCACTATTCTACATTGTGCCTGCAGCGGCCATCGTGGCGCTGTTTTTTGCCTGGCTCTTTTTTCATCAGATGATGAAGGAAAGCGAAGGAACTGTAACGATGAAGGAAATCGCCCAGTACGTAAGAGACGGTGCGATGGCTTATCTTAAGCAGCAGTATAAAGTGGTGACGATAGTCTTCGTCATTCTGGCACTGTTCTTCTCTGTGCTGGCTTATGGCTTCCACATCCAGAATCCTTGGGTTCCGTTCGCATTCCTTACGGGAGGATTCTTCTCCGGACTTGCCGGCTTTATCGGAATGAAAACGGCTACCTATGCGTCTGCAAGGACGGCCAATGCCGTTACCAAGTCATTGAACTCGGGCCTGAAGCTGGCTTTCCGCTCAGGTGCGGTTATGGGATTGACCGTGGTCGGTCTCGGACTCTTGGACATTTCCATCTGGTACTTCGTGCTCAAGTGCTTTGTGGGCGATCCTGATTCTTCCCAGACGCTCGTTACTATTACGACCACGATGCTTACTTTCGGAATGGGAGCTTCTACCCAGGCGCTTTTCGCCAGAGTCGGCGGAGGTATCTATACCAAGGCTGCTGACGTCGGGGCCGATATCGTCGGAAAAGTGGAGGCGGACATCCCTGAGGATGACCCCCGCAACCCTGCCACCATCGCAGACAATGTAGGTGACAATGTGGGTGATGTCGCAGGTATGGGCGCTGACCTGTATGAGTCATATTGCGGTGCGATCCTGGCGACTATGGCATTGGGTGCATCCGCATTCTTCGGCGACGTTGAATGGCAGACGAGAGCTGTCCTCGCGCCTATGTGTATTGCTGCAGTGGGCGTAGTTCTCTCGGTACTCGGCATTTATGCTGTACGTACTCGTGAAGGTGCTGACCTGCAGGAACTTCTCGGCGCATTGAGCAAAGGAACCAACTTGAGCGCGAGCCTTATCGCCGTCCTCTCTTTCGGTATATTCTATGTCCTCGGCTTCGACAACTGGTGGATGCTGTCGCTCTCAGTGCTTTCAGGACTCCTGGCCGGAGTGATTATAGGAAAGGCTACGGAATATTATACGTCCCATTCATGTAAGCCTACGCAGAAACTCGCGGAAAGTGCCAAGACGGGTTCTGCAACCGTCATCATCAGCGGTATGGGCTTGGGAATGATTTCTACAGCAATCCCTGTTGTGACAATAGCTGTTGCCATCATGCTGTCATACCTGTTCGCGACAGGCTTCTCGTTAGACCCTGCGCTTATCAGCAAGGGCCTTTACGGAATCAGTATCGCTGCAGTCGGCATGCTTTCCACATTGGGCATAACATTGGCCACTGACGCTTACGGTCCGATTGCGGACAATGCGGGCGGCAATGCCCAGATGAGCGGTCTGGATCCGGAAGTGCGCCAGAAAACGGACGTGCTGGATGCATTGGGAAATACCACGGCGGCTACTGGAAAAGGCTTTGCCATCGGTTCAGCCGCATTGACGGCACTCGCTTTGTTGGCGTCCTATATCGAGGAAGTCAAGATCGGGCTTCTGCATATCGGCAGAGAGACATTGACACTGGGCGACAAGATAGTGGATGTGGCGAGCGCTACAATCCCGCAGATGGTCGAGTACTACCAGGTGAATCTCATGAATCCACGCGTGCTTGTAGGTGTGTTTATCGGTGCGATGATGTCGTTCCTTTTCTGCGGACTTACAATGAATGCTGTGGGACGTGCTGCGCAGAAGATGGTGACGGAAGTGCGTCGTCAGTTCGCTGAAATCAAGGGCATACTTACCGGCGAGAGAAGACCTGATTATGCGCGTTGTGTGGAAATATCCACTTTGGGAGCACAGCGAGAAATGATATTCCCTTCATTGATCGCCATCGCGGTGCCAGTGCTGACAGGTCTCTGTCTGGGCGTGGCCGGTGTGATGGGCCTGCTGGCAGGAGGTCTGGGCTCAGGTTTCGTGCTTGCTGTGTTCCTTGCCAATTCAGGAGGCGCTTGGGACAATGCCAAGAAATATGTGGAAGAAGGACATCTGGGCGGCAAGAACTCAGACTGCCATAAAGCTACTGTCGTAGGTGATACGGTAGGCGATCCGTTCAAGGATACATCAGGACCGTCACTTAATATCCTGATAAAGCTTATGAGTATGGTGTCGATCGTGATGGCGGGACTTACCGTGATGTTGGGCTGATTTTTCAAGGGATGATAAGTAATTATCGTCCCTTTTTTAAGTGACAATTGCGCAGAAAATACGGGGCTTTGCCGAACATTTTAAAGGAAAAGCCTGAAAGATTTTGAAATTATTAAAAAATAGGCTAAATTGCATTGCTAAATGCTTTGTAATCGTTTTAATAATTATGAAAAGAATCACTATCAGAGATGTAGCTCGAGAAGCGAAGGTTTCAGTCACACTTGTCTCATTCGTCATGAATGCCAAAAGGGACAAGGACGGCAACTTGGATTGCCCGGTGAATGCTGAAACGGCTAAGCGTGTGCTTCAGGTGGCTCAGAGGCTTGGTTACAGGCGTAATTTTGCCGCAGCGTCCCTCCGTAGCGGGCGATCAAATTCAATTGCTGTTATTCCGAATGACATTTCCAATAAATTCTTTGCCGGTATCTCCAGATGTATCGAGGACAAGGCGAAGAGTTTCGGCTATACTGTATTTTTTGCAAGTTCAGACGAAAGCGCAGAACGGCTTGAGAGCGTGATGGACGCGGTACTTGCACATAACATTGACGGCGTTATCGTCGCTCCATGTGCAGGCGGTGAAGCTGGTATCCGTAAAGCTACTGATGCCGGAGTTCCTGTAGTTCTGCTCGACCGTGACATTGACAGTCTCGAAAAGGTCGGCAAGGTCCTTCTGGATGACGTGGAGGCCGGTAAGATGGCAACCCAGCTCTTCATTGACCACGGGTACAAGAAGATTGAGATGATTTCATACTCACTGGGCATATCCAGTCTGGAGGAGCGTGAGACCGGTTACAGACAGACTATGATGGACAATGATCTGTATGACAATGTGGGCGTGCATTATACCTCTTATGCCAAGGCAAACGAGGAAGTGCCTGCCATCATCAAGGATGCGGTTTCCCGTGGTGTGGAAGCATTGTTCCTGCCTACCTATTCATTGTCGGCGCTCGCTCTTATGACCATGCGCGACCTGAATCTCAAGACTCCTGATGATCTGGCCGTCATCGGATTTGACGTGAGCGATATCTACCAGTTGTACTCTACATCGGTAACCCATATTGTTCAGCCGTTGAAGGCTCTCGGAGAGAAGTCGGTAGAGGTTCTCGTGAATATGATTCAGGGAAAGCCGGCGGAGAGCGTCATCCTGAAGCCGGAAATGGTGGAAGGGAATTCTACTGCAGCCAAGAAATAAGCATACCTTGATAAACAATAACTCTAAAATAAAAAATCCCGGGCGATGCGCTCGGGATTTTTCAGTATATGAAGCGGGTTTCTGCTACTCGTTCTCAGCTTCCTCAACTGCTTTGAAATAGCGGTATGAGTTCACTTTCAGTTCACCTGCTGCGAGGTCATCACATACAACGATTCCGCATGGGTGCATCTGAAGGCAGGAGAGTGTGCAATAGTGAGTTACAGGACCCTCAACAGAGTCTTTTACGGCACGCGCCTTCTTGCTTCCAAAAGCGAGGATAACCACTTCCTTGGCGCCCATAACGGTAGCGACACCTACAGAAAGGGCCTGCTTAGGAACCTTGTTCACATCATTCTCGAAGAAACGAGAGTTTACGACTCTTGTGTCATATGTGAGAGTCATTACTCTGGTTCTGGAAACGAGAGAAGAGAACGGCTCATTGAAAGCGATGTGGCCGTCCTCGCCGATACCGCCAAGGAACAGGTCGATGCCGCCTGCCTCAACGATGGCCTTCTCGTAGTTCTCGCACTCAACCTTGAGGTCAGGAGCGTTTCCGTTGAGAATGTGGATGTTCTCAGCCGGCTCATCAATATGGTCGAAAAGATATTTGTGCATGAAAGAGTGATAGCTCTCAGGATGCTCCTCAGGAAGACCTACATACTCGTCCATGTTGAATGAAATCACATTCTTGAAGGAAATCTCACCGGCTTTCACCATTCTGATAAGCTCAGCGTAAGTTTCGATAGGAGTAGAACCGGTGCAGAGACCGATTACGAACGGCTCGTCAGTTCTTGCTGCTTTCTCATTGATTTTCTTGGCGATGTAATGCGCTGCCCAGATAGAGCTCTTGCTGACATCTTCTCTAATGATTACTTTCATAATATTATAAATTTAATTAATATAATTTCAAGAATACTTCAATTGCCTGATACTCAGCCATTCCGAGCTCATCGTAGATTCTCGCGGTATTCTGAGTGCGGTCTTCGGCCCTCTGCCAGAACTCTCTAGGGTCATCACCCGGGAACGGAACGATGTCCTTCTGTGAGAGATGACGGAAGATAGCGTGGCGTTTTTCCACCACCTCGTCCGGACTAAGAGGAACAGCCATATCTACACGGCCGATTTCCCACTCCATCCAAGCACCGCGGTAAAGCCATACGTGGGTGTTTTCAATCCACTTTTCGCCCTCTTCCTTAAGCTGTTCGATAGACTCAAGCGCTGCCTCTGTGCAGACTCTGTGAGTTCCATGAGGGTCGGCGAGGTCTCCTGCCATAAATATCTGGTCCGGTTTGAGCTTCTTGATCAGCGCCTTGATGATATCCAGGTCAGCCTGTGTACGAGGAAGTTTCTTCACTCCGCCTGACTCATAGAAAGGAAGATTGAGGAAATGGACATTGGTATTGTCATTGAGACCGAAAGAACGGTCGGCACCCCTGGCCTCGCTGCGGCGGATGGCTCCCTTGATCGCCAGAAGTTCCTTCGGCTCAGGCTCTCCAGGCTTCTTCGAGTCAATGATGGCCTTGATTCTGTCGAACTCATCTGCAAAACCGAGCTGGTGAGCGGCATCCATATGCTGGAGCACAACGTCGTCATGAACAGCAAGGTCTCCGGATGTTTCATATGCCACATGGACATTGTGTCCCTGATGGACAAGGCGGATAAATGTACCGCCCATGGAAATCACGTCATCATCCGGGTGAGGAGAGAAGATCAGCACAGTCTTAGGGAACGGCTTCGCGGAAACCGGTCTCTGGCTGTCATCTGCATCAGGCTTTCCGCCCGGCCATCCTGTGATGGTATGCTGAAGGTCATTGAATACGTCAATGTTGATCTTGTCGAAAGGTCCGAACTTGTCGAGCAACTCACCGAGAGAATGCTCCAGATAATCTCTCTGGGTAAGCTTGAGGATAGGCTTGTGCACTTCCTGGCAAAGCCATACGACAGCCTTTCTGATGAATTTCCTTGTCCACTCGCAAGAGCCTACAAGCCAAGGAGATACCACTCTTGTCAGGAGCGAGCCTGCATTCTCATCGACATAGCAGCAGATGTCAGGATGTCCCTGGAACAATGATGCTGGGTAGTCAGGGCAAGCGTCGTGCTCCACAACATGACTTATGGCATCTGCCTTGTCCTCGCCCCAAGCCATGAGGATGATCTTCTTGGCACTCATCATCGTGTCGATGCCCATGGTTATGGCAGCGGAAGGTGTGTGCTTGAAGTCGCCGTTGAAGTTCTTGGCCTGGCGTTTTCTTGACGGATATGAAAGCAGTACAGTTCTGGTCTTGCTCTTGGCGGACGAGCCTGCCTCATTGAAACCTATCTGTGCAGCCTCTCCCATGCCGATTACGAGAAGGTCCAGCTCTCTTGCAGCCTTGTCGAAATCTTCACAATATTTGGATATTTTGTCTTCAGGTACGCTGCCGTCAGGGATGTGGATGTTCTCCTCCTTGATGTCAATCGCATTGAGAAGTGCTGTGTGCAACACATTGTTGCGGCTCTGCGGCTCGCCTTTTCCGTAAGGATAATACTCGTCGATGGAATAAACCTCTACGTTCTTGAAGGATACTTTACCCTCCTCGAATTTTCTCGTGAGCCACTTGTAGAGAGATACAGGAGTCGTTCCTGTAGAAAGACCAAGTCTGAAATTACGTCCTTCGCAGGTGTTGATGGCCTCAATGATAGTGTCGGCAATCTTTTCGCTTGCTGTGGTTGACTGGTCAAAAATCTCAGTGCGGATTTTTTCGTAACTGTGCAAAATGTCAGAAGGGATACCTTTTTCGATCAGGCCGCCTTCCTTCGGTAAAGTGAAGTGTTTCATTATGCTTTGCATTTGATTAAACCAAGTTACAAAAATAAGCATTTAACAATGATATCCCAAATATCTTAGCCCTTTCAGGCCTCTTGGAGATATTTGTAGGCTATATTTTGTCCAGAAACCTATATCCAGACGCTTCCAAAAGATGTTTCGGCTTTATCTCAGCATCGGCACCCGAGCCCGGCATCCCGGCTGCTTCCAGGTCGGCAATCGTCCTCGCCACTTTCAGGATTCTCGAAAATGCTCTTGCCGACAATCCCATCCCCGAAGATATCTTTTCCATCAGTCCTGCACATTCTTCCGAAAGCGGGCAGAACTCCCGTATCATCTCTCCAGTCATCTCCGCATTGACATGAATGCCCGTTCCCTTGAATCTGGCTTTCTGCACCTCTCTTGCGGCACGGACTCTCTGGGCTACCGCCGCACTCGACTCGTTTTTCCGGTATCTTACGATCTGCTCCGGCGGTATCGGTCTGAGTGTCAGCTGAATATCGATCCTGTCCATTATCGGGCCGGAAAGACGGGCAATGTATGACTGCCTCTGGGCCGGCGTGCATGAACATTTGCCCGGTATTCCATAATAACCGCAGGGACATGGATTGGAGGCGGCGACAAGCATGAAAGAAGCGGGAAATTCCACCTTGGACCTGAGCCGTGAGATAATTACCCTTCTGTCCTCCAACGGGCCACGCAGCGATTCCGTAATGCTTTTCGGCAGCTGGGCGAACTCATCCAGGAACAGGATGCCGTTCTGGGCCAGTGAAACCTCGCCCGGAATGATGTTCTCCCCGTTTCCGCCACCGATTACCGCAGCAAGAGAAGCACTGTGATGCGGAGCCCTGAAAGGCCTTTCCTTGATAAGGCCGAAAGTGGCAGTATGAAGTCCGGCGATAGAATAGATCTTGCTGGTCTCGATGGCCTCCTCCAACTGCAGGGGCGGCATAATCCCTATCATTGCCTTTGCAAGTGACGTCTTGCCTGAACCCGGCGGCCCGACCATTATGAGATTGTGCCCTCCAGCAGCGGCGATTTCTATTCCACGTCGCGCTCCTTCCTGACCGGCGATTTCGGAAAGGTCCATATAATCATGAGGCGTTTCAGTTTCCCGGCACAATGTAGTTCTGGCCCCGATAAGCAGGTCCGACACGTCTTCCTCCTCGCCCAGAATCCGTAGAACCTCATCCAGATTTCTTACGCCATATATTTCTGTATCAGGGAGTTCTGCCGCTTCGTATGCCGATTCCTCCGGCAGGATACATCCCCTGAACCCGGCCTCAGAGGCAAATTCCGCTATAGGAAGTGCTCCCGGAACCGCCCTTATCGATGCGTCCAGACCCAGTTCTCCCATAATCAAATATTTCTCCAGTCCCGGCAATTCCCGCTGCCCAGAGGCGGCAATGATACCTATTGCAATAGGGACATCATAGCCGCTTCCGTTCTTGCGGACATCGGCAGGAGCAAGATTTATGACAATCTTCTTTCCGGGGATGCGGAACCCCATCGACTGCAGCGCCGTCATAGTCCTGAGCAGACTTTCCTTCACTGCAACATCTGCAAGACCAACCAGATGAATGCCGATACCGGAACTGATATCAATCTCCACAGTTACCGGTACCGCTTGAATTCCAATACATTTCGCACAATTTACATTGATTAGCATAACTTTTTTTTCCGTCAATTTCGGCATTGGCACTGTCGTTTTATTTAAAAAACGTAAAAAAGTGGTGTAAATTTGCAGTAGTTGGTGAAGTTTTAAGTACTTTTATGCCGGTCATTGATTTTATATGAAAGCAAACATATTCAGTTCAATAGGGAAGTATGCGCTTTTCCTGCGCCAGGCCTTCAAAAAGCCTGAAAGCCGGAAGATGCTCCGCAAGCAGTTCATTGTGGAGATAGACCGGCTTATAATGTCCTCCATAGTCATAGTCGGAGTAATTTCATTGTTCATGGGAGGAGTCCTGGTGATTCAGACGGCCTCCAACATGGAGAACCCGTTCTTGGACAGGATGTTGATAGGCTATATGGTAAGGGAAAGCATGATTCTCGAGTTCAGTTCCACGATGGTGGCATTGATTCTTGCAGGAAAGATGGGGTCGAGCATCGCATCGGAGATCGGAAGCATGCGGATTACCCAGCAGCTGGACGCGATGGAGATGATGGGCATCAACAGCGCATCGTTTGTAGCACGTCCGAAAATCCTGGCAGCCACGATAGTCAGTCCTGTTCTCACGCTTCTGAGTTTCGTCCTCGGTCTTGCGGGCGGAGGACTGATAGTGTATTTTACCGACATCATACCGACAGTCAAGTATTTCACGGGCCTGAGATATTGTTTCAACGGCTTCTTTATGGTTTACAGCTGCTTCAAGACGATGGTGTTCTGTTTCCTGATATCGTCAGTGGCTTCATATCACGGCTTCAATGCCAAAGACGGCTCGCTCGGCGTAGGCCGTTCAAGCACCAAGGCCATCGTGTCTGCAAGTATCCTGATACTTATGTCGGACCTCATAATAACCCAGTTGCTGCTTTATTGATATGATTACAGTCAAGAATCTGCATAAAAGCTTTGACGGCAAAACTGTCCTGAAAGATGTCTCGATGTCCTTCAGGGAAGGTCAATGCAATATGCTTATCGGCGCCAGCGGTTCGGGCAAGACCGTGCTGCTGAATATGCTCATAGGCCTTACGACTCCGGATTCGGGCGAAATATGGTATGACAATGATGAGTTTACGCAGATGTCCGAAACGGAGAAAAAACTGCTTCACCAGAAAATCGGAGTCCTGTTCCAAGGTAGCGCGCTCTTCGACTTCCGGACAGTTCTCGGCAATGTGATGTTCCCGATGGACTTCCTCACCGACTGGTCCGAGGCCGAGAAAAAGGAAAAAGCCCGCTATCTGCTTGACAAGGTCAATGTGAAAGACTCGGAAGACAAATATCCCGATGAACTTTCCGGTGGTATGCAGAAGAGGGTAGGCATCGCCAGGGCAATAGCCCTCGACCCGTCCTATCTGTTCTGTGATGAGCCGAATTCAGGACTTGATCCCCAGACATCAATCGTCATAGACCAGCTCATCAGCAGCTTGACCAAAGAGCTGGGTATCACTACGATAATGAATACCCACGATATGAATTCCATATTGGAGATAGGGGACAATATCGGCTTTCTGCATCAAGGAACGATTCTCTGGGAAGGAGACCGTCATTCGATTCTGAAGTCGGCGGACTGTCAGCCGCTCAATGACTTCCTGTGTTCCAACACATTGGCCCGTAATATCTTGCAGAAAAAATAGCGGCCACCTAAATCTCGTCTTTCCGGTACAATGCGAACAGGGCGGAACCGCTTCCCGACATTGACGCGTAAGCAGCCCCCGATTCGTAGAGCGAAGCCTTTATCTTGGCAAGTTCCGGGTGCTTGTCGAATACGGTCTTTTCAAAATCATTGACCAGCAGCTCTTTCCACTCGCCGACAGGCCTTTTGAGCACATCCCGGATGCTCATTTGAGGCATGGCCGGTACTATTCCTTTGTATGCTTCTGCAGTGGACACGTGGATTTCCTCAGGCACCACTATCTGCAATTCGTACGCCTCTCCTTCCGTCTCCTCTCCGGGCTCGGCAATCTTTACCCCGAGTTCACATCCGGAAAGCACTTCGCCCCTGCCTTCGCCAAGCATAGGGCGGTTGTAGATGAAGAATGAGCAGTCGCTTCCGAGTCTCGAGGCGTATTCCGCTAGCCGGTCATCGCTCAGCCCGAGACCGAACATTTCAGAAAGCATTTTCAATGTAAATGCCGCGTCAGCTGAACCTCCTCCAAGCCCGGCCCCCACAGGAGATGTCTTTTCCAGATATATCTTCACCGGCGGCAGACCGTATTCCTCGTCGAGCATCATATAGGCCTTAGCGCACAAATCCTTCATCACAGGCCAGTCCACGCCCTCTTTTCTCGCCACCGTAATCATCAGTTTCCCGTTGCCGGAAATGCCTTGGGCCAATGTCGGGATGAAATCGTCATCCGCGCTGTCCTCCACATTCTCCGGAGCGGACAGGTCGGTAATCTTAGCCAAGTCACCATAGAGCCCGGCAAGTCTCGCGGAAGTCCGGCTGTAGTCGTCTCCGCTTATGATTTCCAATGTGTCGTGAATCTGGTTTGCAGGATAGAACAGCGTCTGGATGTCGTGAAATCCGTCAGCACGCCTGTTTATGACGTTCAGGCCTAAATTTATCTTGACAGGAGGGTTTGTAATCATTGCAAATGGAACATTATTGGACAAACTTACGCAAATTCCGTGGATTTTATGTAAGTTTGTCGCTCAAAACGATCGGAAATGAAACACGAAATAGTCATAAGAGGTCTGGACAACATCGGACAGGCTGCGGAACAGTTCTTAAAAGAAACTGCAGGTCATACCATCATCGCCTTCTATGCACCGATGGGCGCAGGCAAGACCACGTTCACCACAGCATTGTGCCACAGGCTCGGTGTCAGTGAAGACGCCGTAAGTTCTCCGACATTCTCCATTGTCAATGAATACAGGACATCCGGTGGTGATTCGATATATCACTTTGATTTCTATCGTATTACAAGAGTTGAAGAAGCCTTTGACATCGGGCTTTACGATTATCTGGACAGCGGCTCCCTCTGCCTCATCGAGTGGCCTGAAAACATCGAACAGATTCTCCCTGAAGAGACATTGAAAGTGACCATTACAGTGTCGCCGGACGAATCCAGAGTCATCAGTTGGGAGGATTGACGATCGCGCTCACGCCAGTTATGTATCCGTTGATCGGCATGATTTCGGGCCTGCTGTCGGTATAGACCACAGGCGGAAAGTCCCTGTATGCAGGTGTCAGTCCCATATAGAAGGTGTCCCCGCAGAGGCAGGCGCAGTTGCTCCCCATAAAACAGTATTTGTTCCCGGAATTGCACTCCTTTGAAGAACCGTCCGTGCTGATGAATCTGTAACAGAGGTCTGCCCTGTCCGTATATACATAGGCTATTCCGTCATCGCTGAAGTAATAGTCGTAGATCAGTCCAGTCCCGTGTGTGATACTTTCGCCTCTGACGTTCCACATCGTGGACAGAATGCTGTTCCATCCGTTTATGGAATAGTTCATTTTTGCAAAGACACTCTTCCCTGACCATCTCAGGCACAAGTCGGAACTCACATAGCTCTTGCCGATGCCCGGCATCATTGTATTGCCTCCGTCGAACAGCGCGATGCCGCCTCCGACATACGAATAGACAAGGCACATATTGCCGTTCAATACCCTGGCGTCCAGCACATTGGCTACGGCACCATCTAGTTCTACCCGGTTCGGGATACCGTTTTTCACCAGATAAAGGCTTTCCTTCTTCAGGAGAACGGACTGCCCCGGTACATGGTAGCAGAACACCGGTATCCCGTCATCCAGTTCATACAGACCACCGCTTCGGCAGCACGGATTGGACATGTCACCGAGGACAATGCCCTCCTCATCAGAGAAGATGATTTCCCCGTTTCTTCTGAAGGTCAATCCCGTGCCGCTGCGGCTCTGTCCCAATGTGTAGAATCCGTCCTCTCTGTCGAGAAGACCACGTATCATTTCACGCCCTTCATACCTTACCTTTTCTTTTCCGTCGATGGAGACAATGGTTTCCGTGCCGGTCGAATACTCTGCGTACAGATGTCCGCCTATGATCCAGTGCATGTCAGGGTCGCTGCTGACGATGCCGCCGCCCCTGACCGAAAGCACTTTCTTGAAATTCCGGTACAGAACCAAAGAAAATGGCCTGTTTTCCCCCACAGAATCCTTTTGCCAGCAGTAATCTTTAGGAAATTCCACGGTGGAAACATATACCGTAGTGTCACCAGGTATCAGTTCATCGTGATTCCGCTCCTTTTTCGGCCCGCTACCCATCCAACTGCCGGTCTCGTCCCTTCGTTTTCTTAAAATCAGGTCTTCCGAATCGAACAAACTGCATCCCGCCAGCAACAGCAGACCTGTGATAATCAATGACTTCTTCATTGGCTTTGATTTTTTTGCGCAAGTAAGCCATAAAAAATCAAATCTCTGAATGCTTTCACCAAGCATCAGAGATTTATACCACAATTTTACGATTTTTAAATTTAAAATTTGTTTTAAATGCTGCGCGGCTTCTTAGATGCCCACCCTCAAGCCTATTTCGAAGTTCATCATCAGAGGCTGCTGTGTCCTGATGCTTACAGGCTGTCCGCAGTCGAAATAATACCGCATGCCAGGATTCAGGTAGATACCGATCTGGTCGGCAATCAGGAATTCGACACCGATACCTGCTCCGACAGACCATTGCACGCCCTTCACCTTTTCCGTGTAGCTGAGATTACCTTGCGCTTTCTTTACCCTGTAGATGTTTGCCAGGGCTTTTTCCGCCTCACCTCCGGCATAGGCGTAGAATCTGAGCCTAGGACTTTCGATGATGTCATAGTATCCGTTGAGAGGGATGCCTACGTAGTGTATAGTATGTCTGATGTCAGAATCAGTAGTCGTTATCTTGCCGTTCTTTATATTGACATAATTTCCTGAGAATGTCCTCTGGAGCATTGTCCAGTTCAGTCCCGAGCCGATCGACCATTTCTTGCCGAGATTCAGTCTGGTTGTGAATCCGAGAGATACCGGGATGGAATATGATGAGTTCTTGCTTGTCTGTTCGATGTAGGTAGCATCCTGAAGAATACCGGCAGGTGCGCGGAAACCGCCAGGGTTGCTCAATCCTTTGGCACTGCCGTTGCTGGCAATGTTTCCACCGATGAGGAAGGATACTCCTGTACTCCGCTCCGAGTCGGTTTCATCATATGCGGCCCATTCGTCGCCCGTCTCGGAGGCTTCTTCAGTATTACTATTAGAGGATTTGTGTGATGCAATTCTCTGATCGTCAGCAATCTGTATCTGCGTATCGGAATTGCTCTCCTGAGCATCCGCTGTCTCAGGCTGGTGAACAGATGTCTCTTCCAGCGAGGTTTCCTCATCGGCCTCTCCGGTTATCTGTTCAGGTAATATATTATTGTTGGTTTGGAATTGCGGCCTAACCGTAGAATTCTGTTTCTGAACGCTTGCTTTCGTGTCTGGCTTCGTCTCTGATTCCTTCAGCACATCCGACAGCAAAGTCTCTTCCTGAGATGCCTCGGACGGCTTTATCACCTGTACATCCGCATATCTTTCAGGGGCCTGGGTCTTCTGACCGTCCGGCCAGAGTACAACACACAGGGCGACTGCGGCTGCAGCTGCAACCGAAGCCATTCCCGCTCTCAGCCAGAATACCGGCGGGAGCACCTTCTTTTTCGGCTTTATGTTGTCGAGAGAAGAGAACACGTCATCCAGAATATGCGAAGGAACCTCTTCCTCCACATTTTCCAGCATTGACCTTATCGCTTCATCGAAACTTTTATTCGTGTCTTGCATCTTCATTCTTTTTTATCTTGTCCTGCAGCAGCATTCTGGCCCTCTGTAGCTGCGAGCGGGAAGTGGCCGGACTGATATTCAGCGCCTTGGCTATTTCATCGTGGGAAAAGCCCTCGATTACGTACATGTTGAATATCGTCCTGTATCCCGTAGGCAGAGATGCCACCATCTGCATCAGTTCCTTATATCCCATTTCGTGGACCTGCGACGGCATGTCGCTGCTGACATTCCAAGCGGTTTCCAGGTCGTCGCTCATCTTGAGCGCTTCCTTTTTCCTCAGGGACATAAGTGCAGTATTGACAAAGATCCGTCTGGCCCATCCTTCGAAAGCACCTGAATCAGAGTAGGAGTCGATTTTGGTGAAAAGCGTGACAAATCCTTCCTGAAGAATGTCTTCCGCTTCCCCCTTGTTGCCCATATACCTGATGCAAACAGCGAACATCTTAGGCGCCAGAGCCTCGTACATTTTTCTCTGTGCGGTCCTGTCACCCTTTCTGCAGCCTTCTATGTATTCATGATATACGGGATTTCCCATATCCAGGGCCTCTCAGTAAATAGTCCAATAATAATGATGCAATTTGTGTCCGGAATGTTGCATCGGAAAAATCATCTTAGCCAAAGTTCCGGATTCTGAGGCGAAGTTCCTTTCCAGATCTGGAAATGCAGCAGATTCATCCCGTCTATGGTGTCCACTGTACCTATAACCTGGCCGGTCTTCACCTTGTCTCCAGGCTTGACAGACGTCGAACCGAGCTTGCAGTAGAACGAGAACCAGTTTCCGTGCTGGATCAGAACACATTTGTTGTAGCCGGGCATGACCACTATCTGTTTCACCACACCGTCGAACACGGCCTTTATCGGCTCGCCTTTGGACAATGATATGGTTATTCCGTTGTTGAAAGGAAGCTTTACAGACTTGAATACAGGGTGGTAATGCTGCCCGAAATGGTCTGTCACAGGCCCCTCAGCCGGCCATGGCAGCTTGCCCTTGTTCTTGGCGAACTCAGCATCCAGCTTTATGTCCACCGGCTTCTTGGCAGCAGCCTTGCTGCCCTTGCCGCTTACAGCAGCAGCGATTATTCTCTCAATTTCCCTGTTCAGAGCTTCTACCTGCCGTTTTTTCGCTGCCAGATCCTTCTGGTACCTGGACCTGTTCCGCTGGAGATTCTTCACAAGCGTAGCAGACTGCGCCTCCTCCTTCTGAAGAGCATTGACCTCAGAAGTGCGTTTCGCGCGCAGCACCTCCGCCTCGGCTTTCAGCACATTGAGAGAATCCATCTGACGCTGAAGTTCCGCTTTCGTGTCAATGATTTTTTCTCCCTGTCTGTTCATTTCTGTGGACAGGTTCCTCAGATAATTCGCCCTCCTGAATGCCTGACCGATATTCTCACTGGCCAGTATATACATGTACCATACCTTCGAATCACGGTTCCTGTATGCATTCCGGACGAGTTTCTCATAATATAAGGTAAGCGTGTCAAGTCTCTCCTGCACCTTGTCCGCGCTCTGCTGCTTGGCCCTTATTCTTGAGTTCAATGTCGCGATTTCCTTGTCGCTCTCAGCCACAAGTTCCTTTCTGTCAGCCACTTTCTTTCTGACGAGATTCAGCGTAGCCATAGCATCCGAACTCTTCGCGGCATTGTCCTTGAGCTGCTTGTCAATTACGGCGATTTCCCGTTCCAGCCTGGCCTTGCGCGACTCCTGTGCACGGGTATCCTGTCCTGCCGCATCATAAGCGCACAGAACAGTCATTGCCAATGTCAATATGCTGATAACCAGTCTTTTCATATGCTATTCGAGTCCTTGCGCCTCCTTGTTCTTGGCCTGCTGCCTATATACTTTTGCGAGGTCGCTCTCTCCCAGGGCTTCCAATACGGTCGCATAATGGTTGAGGATGGTTGCGCTCTCTTTCCCTCCGTAAAGCATGGCGTGCTTGAAGAAAGGCTTGGCCTCCAATGCTTTACCCTGCAGGTAGAGAATCCAGCCGAACGTGTCGAGGTACGTGGCATTGTCCGGCTCCGCCTCCACAGTCTTCTTGCTCATGGCGTATGCCTTCTTGAGCTTCTTCTTCTCCACGGAAAGGTAATACGCATAGTTGTTGAGGACCGGAATACAGTCAGGTGCGATTTTCAGGACCAGGTCATAAGACTTGAACGCGCTCTTCATATCCCCAAGCTGGTGATACATGTCGCCCATCGTGCTCAATGCGGATACCACAGTAGCACTGTCTCCCGGCGCCTTGTCGATCATAGTTCGGCAGTTGCGGATGACCTTGTCATAGTTCTTGAGATTGTATTCACCGGCATTGGCCATCTCCAGAAACCCTATTTCATCAGGGAATCTGACCAATGCGGAGTCGCTCTCCTCCACCACTTTCTGCCAATCTTTCATATAAATGAGCACCTGGATATAGTATGCGGTCGCTTCCAGATTGTCCGGATTGTCCTTTGCGACGCTCTTGAATATCTCTGCCGAGCGGCTCTGCCTTTCCGTAGCCAGATAGTACAGTCCCGCGGCCTGCAGTATCGAAGTGTCCTTCGGATGAGTGTTTACCGCGATGGACAATGTGGAATCGAACTGGCTCTGGAACGACTTGACAAATCGCGGATCCGACTGCTTCAGTACAGCCTGGATGTAATTCGCTTTCCCCTCAGGAGATGCCTCCCGGTCTCCCATCAATGTGTTCAGGCACACGAAGTATTCAGGATATTTTCTCGTCATTCTGTAGGCTTCCGCCTTTCCGAGCAGGGCGGGGGAGTAGTTCTTGTCAATGCTGAGAGCCTCGTCATAGTAGGCGATGGCCGAGGAGTCATTGTACATGGAGATTTCATAGTCGCCCAGCATCGTGGCGATCTGAGGGGACGAATACTCCTCGTTGTAGTCATGCAGAGTCTTGTACACCTCTTCCGGCTTGTCCTGTCCGCGGAGAATATTGACCTTGTTCATGACGGTAGCGTCGCTTTTGCCGAACTGGGTCTCGATGTCGTTGATGGTCTCGAGCGCCTTGTCGTCCTGGTGCTGGTCCAGATACAGGTTTGCAAGTCCGTAATAGAGTTCGCTCCGTTTCGGAAAGTCTTTTAGCAGTGACTCGTACATACTGATAGTGAGGTCTTTACGCCCAGTCATGCCGTACAGGCCGGCAAGCATATAGCGGTACCAGTAGTTGGTGGAGTCGATGCGTACGGCTTCCTTGAAATCGTGTTCTGAAGCGGCTCCGTCTTTCAGGCGCACATTGCACATCGCCCTATAGTACCAGGCTGCGTCATTGCCCGGCTCTTTGCTTAAAATCGCTGTCAGGATGGTCTTTGCGCCGGCATAGTCGCCGTCTTCGTACTTCTGCACAGCATCTATCAGAAGGCTGTTGCTTATGGATTCCACTTTTTGCGCGGACATTCTGCCTTCCGCTTTTGCGGCCCGAGGCTGGCCCGAGGCTGCCACTGTCAATGTCAATGCGACCAGTGCTGTCGCTAATGATTTGACTGTCAGTGCTGTTATATTCAGTTTCATGCGTTCTCTGTTTTTTGTCCGTATCGTCATCATCAATGACCATACCGTATGCTCCCACTTTTGCGCTAACTTACAAATATAGTGAAAGCTGAGAGAAAAGGAAAATCTCATTTTCCTTTTCCGAAGCGCATCCTATATTAGCCGCCGCTAGGCGGGAAATATAGTGAAAGCTGAGAGAAGAAGAAAATCCTTTTTCTTCTTCCGAGGCGCCTGGTTTTTTTCAATGGGACTCTGTCCCAAACCCTGACGCTCCGCGCGGCCTTTGCGTCCTCCACGTATTTGCTCCCGCAAATACCCGGACCCGCTTGTCTCAATCCCCCTACCCCCCTTTTCAAGGGGGCACATCAGGCCTCCGTGCGCACCAAAGCGCAGGGCCACCGCTTCGCTGTTCTTCGGCCGGCATCTGATGATGCCTACGCTTCGCTCTAGTGTTAGCCTCCGTTAGGCGGGATATATAGTGTAGCGTTTGCGATCTTGTGAAGAAGAGTTGGTCTAAGCCTTTGCTATATAGGAAAAATATCGTAACTTGTTATTGGTTGGAAAGATAACAAGTTAGGGCATATGAAAAATGCATAGATAACTGATAGATAATAACGAAATAATTTGGCTAATATGGATATCGGGTTATCAATATCATTGGATTTGAATTCTGAACATAAAACTCAAAGCATACTTGCTGTGTCTAAATTGTTGGAAGACGGGTTAAAGGATATGGACTACAGTGTTATTAACCATTATTGGATATTATGCAAGGTGCAAAAGACTATAGGTGGCTTGGAACAATTCGCTTCAGTGCCAAGACATAGATTTGTTGAGCATCTACGAGTGCGTAATTTAGACAACTCATTCACGGACTACTATGGGGTTTATACATGCGGTTTCAAGATTGATTTTGAAGAGTATGATGCTTTTATAGAATCCACTGATGTTGAGGCTAAGCGTACTATTGCACGGAAAGTGGTAGAGTCACTCGCTAATCTTGACAATCTCTCAAAGAAAGCAGCCGGCTTCGATAAAGATCGCTTCAAAGCGGATGTAATCCGACTCTTTCAAAAATACGACTTGTTATGACTTGCAAGGATATTTGTAAGTTGGTATATAGTGAACTCCGAGAGAAGAAGACTTCGTCTCCCTCATGAAGCGCAACCTGTAAGTTACTGAGTGATAGTTGTTTAGGCATTTTCAGAGTTGCGAAAATACCAACTCTGAAAATGCCTAAAGTAGTGATAATTAGCGATTTACGCGTTGCGCCTGAGTGTATCGTCCTGAAAAAAGTTTACCAAAAAAA